>ERZ651776.540-NODE-540-length-52242-cov-8.748835_pt1 | contig 52242 bp, 51 predicted proteins | sample MGYA00514761_ERZ651776 | MGnify/ENA metagenome assembly ERZ651776
CCATCGACTGGGAAAAGCTTGAATCGCAGCCCGGTGACGAAGAGCCGACATTGTTCTCCTTTCTGTCGCGCTCAGTTACCGCGCAGCAGATTTCCTGTGGTATTACCCACACGAACGAACAGACCCACGACATTATCCGCGAGAACCTTTCGCGTTCCGCGATGTACGGTGGCCATATTGAGGGGGTTGGACCCCGCTATTGCCCGTCGATCGAGGATAAGGTGGTACGATTTTCCGACAAAACATCACATCAGGTGTTTTTGGAGCCTGAAGGTGTCGACGATCATACAATCTATCCGAACGGTATTTCAACGTCTTTGCCAGAAGACGTGCAGATCGCCTATGTTAGGTCTATGGTTGGCCTAGAGAACGTTGAAATCCTTCAACCGGGATATGCGATTGAGTATGATTATGTCGATCCCCGAGCGTTGGATCTGACCCTTAAAGTGCGGTCAGTCCCCGGTTTATATCTGGCGGGTCAGATCAACGGCACCACTGGCTATGAGGAAGCAGCAGCCCAGGGGCTTGTTGCGGGACTAAACGCAGCGTTGATTTCTCAGGGCCGGGACCCTGTAGTTTTCAGCCGTTCGCAAAGCTATATTGGCGTGATGATAGATGACTTGACCACTCGGGGCGTTACCGAGCCGTATCGCATGTTTACGTCAAGGGCGGAATTCCGGTTGTCTTTGCGCGCTGATAACGCTGATCAAAGATTGACGCCTTTGGCAATTGCCCTTGGCTGCGTTAGCGGCAGGCGGGTGAAGGTTTTTTCCGAAAAGAGCAAGCGATTGGAAGAGGCGATGTCGCTGCTTCAGAATATGAGGCTTTCCCCGAAAGATATCGAGAAATCAGGGATCAAGATCAACCAAGACGGATCTAAACGTACTGGATTTCAGCTGCTGTCATTCCCTGATGTCAATTTTGAGCATTTGATAGCATTGGACGAGGCGTTGGAGGTTATTGACGTTGAAATTAGACGCCAGGTGGAGCGAGATGCGCTATACGCAAATTATATAGCGCGTCAGCAGCGCGATATTGATGTTTTGCAAAAAGACGAAGCGCATCTGATTCCTGATGGCTTTGATTACGCACCGATCGACGGATTGTCTAACGAGCTTAAGTCAAAACTCATAAAGGTACAGCCAACCAATTTGGCTCAGGCTTCTCGAATTGACGGGATGACACCATCAGCGCTGACCTTGCTGTTGTCGCACCTAAAGCGGAACGCCAGAAAGAAGTCAGCGTGAGCGGCAATGTAACTGATTATGTTTCACGTGAAACATCCGACAAGTTGGCCCAATTTGCGCAGCTTGTCGAAAAATGGACGGCGAAAATAAATCTTATTTCAAAGCCAAGCATTCCACATATTTGGGACAGGCATATTCGAGATTCGGTGCAGCTATATCAACATGCACCAATTGGAAACCATTGGGTCGATTTGGGCAGCGGTGGTGGATTTCCTGCGATTGTTCTTGCGCTGATGTCGCAACAGGATGGTCGTCAAACCAAGTTTACCTTGGTTGAAAGCGATCAAAGAAAGTGCGTTTTTCTTCGAACGGCGATTAGGGAATTGGGCTTGGATGCGTCTGTCATCAACGACCGAATAGAAAAAATAGCGCCGCTTAATGCTGATATCTTGTCGGCACGCGCTTTGGCAAATCTTAAAATGCTCGTGGGTTTTGCAAACGTTCATCTGGCGGAGGACGGCGTTGCACTTTTCCCGAAAGGTTCAAATTGGGAGGCCGAAGATGTCGACGCTCGAAAAGTTTGGCAGTACACCTGCGATCCAATACCCAGCGAAACAGACCCCTCAGCCGCCGTATTAAGGATCAAGGAAATATCGCATGTCTGATTTGTCGCGGCCGTCGGGGCCAAAGATTATCGCCGTCGCAAACCAGAAAGGCGGTGTCGGGAAGACAACGACAACCATTAATCTTGCCGCAGCGCTAGTTGAATTGCAGCATCGTGTTCTTGTTGTTGATCTGGACCCGCAAGGTAACGCCTCCACTGGTCTAGGGGTTGAGCTAGAGGATCGGGAGTTCACGACCTACGAGCTACTCTTGGAAGATATCCCGCTTGATCAAGTGATTTTGACCACTCAAACCGAGGGTCTATGCATTGTTCCTGCTACAGTTGACCTCAGTTCTGCTGATCTGGAGCTGATCGCGAACGAAAAGCGCAGCTTCTTGCTGCATGACGCGCTCCGCCAGACGCAAATGGACAGCTATGCGTTCGACTACATATTGATTGACTGCCCGCCATCTCTCAACCTTCTGACTGTGAATGCAATGATTGCGGCTCACTCCGTACTTGTCCCGCTTCAAAGCGAATTTTTCGCCCTCGAGGGCCTATCGCAACTGATGCTAACCATTCGCGAGGTTAGACAGAGCGGGAACAAGGATTTACGGATCGAAGGTATTGTTTTGACGATGTATGATCAGCGCAACAATCTCTCGCAGCAAGTTGAACAGGATGCACGGAGCAATCTGGGCGATTTGGTTTATAAAACCGTAATTCCGCGGAATGTTCGGGTCAGTGAGGCACCTAGTTTTGCGATGCCGGTTCTCAGCTATGATACAGGGTCCAAGGGGGCCAAAGCATATCGGGATTTGGCGAAAGAAATCTTGGTAAATAGTGTGATTTAAGGGGGCTAGAAATGGCAGATAAAGAAAAACGTCGTGGTCTTGGGCGCGGTCTTTCGGCTTTGATGGCAGATGTGGCTGAAACCCAGACAGTGGCCGAGCAGGGTTCAGCCGAGCAGTATGTGCCGATCGAGCAAATCTCGCCAAACCCCGAACAGCCCCGGAAGCGGTTTGATACCGAAGATCTAAACGATCTTGCCAATTCGATCCGCGAGAAAGGGGTGATCCAGCCCCTGATCGTGCGCCGTCGCGAAAATGGCTCCTTCGAGATTGTCGCAGGGGAGCGCAGGTGGCGTGCCTCTCAAATGGCGCAACTTCACCAACTTCCTGTCATAATTCGTGAATTTACGGATGTTGAGGTTCTCGAAGTTGCAATCATCGAGAATATTCAGCGTGCTGACCTAAACTCGGTCGAAGAGGCCGCTGGATATCGTCAGCTTATGGATCGGTTTGGTCACACCCAAGAGAAGATGGCCGAAGCGTTGGGGAAGAGCAGAAGCCATATCGCCAACCTCTTGCGGCTTTTGAATTTGCCTGAAACCGTTCTGGAAATGGTCCGCAAGGGTGACTTGTCTGCGGGGCATGCCAGAACCTTGGTTACATCAGACGACCCGGTAAAGCTCGCAAACCAGATTATTGCTGGTGGATTGTCGGTCCGGGCGGCCGAGGCATTGGTTAAGAAGGCGCAGTCAGGTGACGACGCAGCGCCGGCCAAGAAAGCGCGTTCATCTGCAGAGGAAAAAGATGCTGACACGCGTGCGCTTGAGGGAGATTTGTCCGCAAACCTTGGCCTTAAGGTGACGTTGAATCATAAACCTGGTCAAGAAGCAGGGCAGGTGGTGCTTAGCTACAAAACCATGGAAGAGCTGGACGAGATTTGTCGGCGCCTGTCAGCGCATTAATCTGTTAAAAGCTCTGCCAGTATCGAATTCAGAACCATAAACCCTTGTTCTGTTACGTTTAACCGGTGACCAATACATGAAATCATCCCGATGTCCTGCATCCGGATGATTTTTTTTGTGGAAAGGGGGGTACCTGCCAGCGCTTCATAGCGATCAAGGTTAACGCCTTCCTTTAGCCGCAAGCCCATCATCAAAAACTCGCTCGCTTGATCTGCTTTTGTAAGTTGCTCTCGGGGTCTCTCGGTCTCGCCAGAGGCAGCAGCATCCAGCCAGCGCTTGGGATTACTAAAGCATTCGGTCGCAAACCGGTTTCCGCTTTGGGTAAGTCGACCATGTGCGCCGGGCCCAATACCCAAGTAATCCCCATAGCGCCAATAGATCAGATTATGCCGCGATTGCGCACCGTCGCGCGCATGGTTGGAAACCTCGTAGGATGGCATTCCCATGTCGTTGCAGATTTCCTGCGTCGCGGCGTACATGTCTGCCCCAAGATCGTCATCGGGAAGCCCGCGTAGCTTGCCGATTGCATAGCGATCGCCAAACGCGGTGCCTTGTTCGATGGTAAGTTGATAAAGGGAAATATGGTCTATTGCTAAAGATAGGGCCTGTTTTAATTCAACTCTCCAATCCGACAGAGACTGGTTCTGACGCCCATAAATCAGATCAAAACTGACACGGTCGAATGTTGATCGGGCGATATCGAATGCTGCCAAAGCCTCGGAGGTGCTGTGGATTCGACCAAGTTTCTTAAGGTCGGCATCGTTCAATGCCTGAATGCCCATGGATACACGGTTCACGCCAGCCTGCTTGAACCCTTTAAATCGTCTTGCCTCTACCGATCCCGGATTTGCCTCGAGTGTGATTTCAAGATCGTTTGCCACGGGCCACAGCCGATAGATCGCCGCGATGATATCCGCCACGATTTCCGGGTCCATCAAGCTGGGTGTGCCACCGCCAAAGAACACAGCGTTCAGCACACGACCCTTGGTTTCAGCGGCACCGCGCTCAAGCTCTAGCAAGTAGGCGTCGCGCCACGCATGTTGGTTAATTGTGCGACTAACATGGCTGTTAAAGTCACAATAGGGGCATTTCGCCTCGCAAAATGGCCAGTGGATATAGAGGCCGAAACCACCCTGACGCCAGTCTTCAGTCAAAACAGGCCGACGTCAATTTGGCGAAGGCATCCGCACGATGGCTGATCTTGTTCTTCTCGTCATGGCTCATTTCACCAAACGTCTTGTCGTATCCGTCGGGTTGGAAAATCGGATCATAGCCGTGTCCAACTTCACCGCGCATTGGCCAAACCAACGTCCCGTTGACGTTGCCTTCAAAGATTTCTTCATGTCCGTCGGGCCAAGCCAACACAAGTGTTGCACAGAAGCGGGCGCGACGAGGGTGAGGGGCGTTCTTCTCTTCGAGAAGATTGTGGGTCTTTGTCATTGCCATAACAAAATCACGGCCGGTTGGGGTCTCGGACCAATCAGCGGTATAAACGCCGGGGGCACCATCCAGGGCTTCGACCTCGATCCCTGAATCGTCCGCCAGCGCAGGAAGGCCAGTGGCCTTCACCGCTGCGACAGCTTTGATCCGTGCATTTCCGATAAAATTGTCTTCAGTTTCTTCGGGCTCGTCCAGCTTCATCTCGGCGGCACCCACAACACTGACACCGAAAGGGGCGAACAGTTCGGCCATTTCTTCCAGTTTGCCTGCGTTGTGGGTGGCGATCAGAATCTGATCGCCCGTAAATTTCCGTTTCATTTCGTTGCTGCCTTTTGAATTTCCACCAACTCTGAAACGCCTTTCTCGGCGAGGTCCATAAGCTGGTTCATCTGATCGCGGGAATAGGTCGATCCTTCGGCGCTCATCTGGATTTCGATCAAACGACCAGTGCCGGTCATGATAAAATTACCGTCAACGCCGGCTTCAGAATCTTCGGGGTAATCCAGATCCAGCACGGACTGGCCCGCATAAATACCGCAGCTGATCGCGGCAACAGGATCAACCAGCGGGTCATTCACGACATCACCAGCCTTCATCAGCTTGTTCACCGCCAGTTTGAGCGCGATCCAACCACCTGTGATCGACGCGCAGCGCGTGCCACCGTCGGCCTGCAAAACGTCACAGTCGATGGTGATCTGGCGTTCACCCAAAGCGCTGCGATCTACGCCAGCGCGCAGGGCGCGGCCGATCAGGCGCTGAATTTCAACGGTACGTCCGCCTTGCTTGCCCATAGCTGCTTCACGGCGCATCCGTGTGTTGGTGGCGCGCGGCAACATACCGTATTCAGCAGTTACCCAGCCCAGTCCGGATCCTTTGATGAACGGGGGTACGCGGTCTTCGATGGTCGCGGTGCACAAGACATGGGTATGGCCCATCTTGATGAGGGCAGAGCCCTCGGCATGTTTGGTAAAGTCCGTATCAACAGACACAGCGCGCATTTCGTCAAGTTTCCGGCCAGAGGGGCGCATAATTTTATCCTTTTTGAGTTGCATTGGGGATAACTCTGCACGCTGTCTTGATGCAACCCCGATTGACGTTTGCTGCCCAAGCCCCTTTATTGGGGCATCATGGAAAAAACACCTACAGTTCTAGACGAAATGAATGACCGGTCGCGCGAAGTGTTCCGCCGCGTGGTTGAAGGTTATCTGGCGAATGGTGATCCTGTCGGGTCACGGACATTGACGCGGGACTTTAGCGAGAAGGTCAGCGCAGCGACCATTCGCAATGTCATGCAAGACCTCGAATACATGGGTCTGCTGGGCAGCCCTCATGTCAGCGCGGGGCGAATTCCGACGCAGATGGGCCTGCGGATGTTCGTCGACGGGATGATTGAAATCGGTGATCCGACGGATATCGACCGCGAAAAAATCGACGCCACGATGGGCGACAATGGCGCGGATGTCAGTGGAATTCTGGATCGTGTCGGATCGGCGCTGTCGGGGGTCACGCGCGGTGCATCGCTGGTTCTGACGCCGAAACACGAAGCGCCGATCAAGCACATCGAATTCGTCTCTTTGTCGCAGGATAGAGCCTTGGTTGTTCTTGTCTTTTCGGACGGTCATGTTGAAAATCGACTGTTCACGCCACCACCCGGACAGACGCCAAGCAGCATGCGAGAGGCCGCGAATTTCCTGAATGCGCTGGTCGAGGGTAAAACCATTTCGGAATTGCAGCGCACGATCTCAAACGAGATCAGGCAGCGGCGGCAAGAGATTGATATCCTTGCGCAGCAGTTGGTCGAAAGCGGGCTTGCCCTGTGGCAAGGCGATGGAGAACATACCGAGCGTTTGATCGTGCGGGGGCGGTCGAATCTGATCAACGCAGAAGGCGAGGCAGAGAACGTCGAGCTGATCCGCCAGCTGTTTGACGACTTGGAACGCAAGCGTGATATCGCCGAATTCCTTGAACTGGCCGATGCAGGCGACGGTGTGCGCATTTTTATTGGTTCTGAGAACAAACTTTTTTCACTTTCGGGTTCCTCTCTGGTGGTTTCCCCTTATATGAACGCAGATCGTAAGGTGATTGGTGCCGTCGGTGTGATTGGCCCCACACGCCTTAATTATGGACGTATCGTGCCGATTGTGAATTACACGGCGCAGCTGGTTGGGAAATTGATTTCGAACCGCAGCTAGAGGTGGACTATGGCAGAGCCGAGAGACAACGAATTTCTGGACGACATTGATGATGCAGAGGCTGAAGCCTATGCCGCTGAAATGGAAGAGATCGACGATGAAGCGCTGGAGCTGGACCAGCTGCGCGCAGAGCGTGATCTGCTGAAAGACCGCTTTATGCGCGCTTTGGCAGATGCTGAAAACGCGCGGAAACGGTCGGACAAAGACCGTCGCGAGGCCGAAAACTATGGCGGGTCAAAGCTGGCCCGTGACATGTTGCCGGTCTACGACAACATGAAGCGCGCGCTGGAAGCGGCAACAGATGAACAGCGCACGATTTCGGGGCCGTTGCTGGAAGGGATCGAACTGACCATGCGCGAGCTTTTGAACGTTTTCAAAAAGCACGGCATGGAAGTCATCGCACCCGAGGTAGGGGACAAGTTTGACCCGCAGCAGCATCAGGCGATGTTCGAGGCACCGGTTCCCGGAACCAAAACAGGCGACATCATCCAGGTCGCGGCCGAGGGTTTCATGCTGCACGACCGTTTGTTGCGGCCGGCGCAAGTGGGTGTTTCGTCCATGCCCGCAAGCTAAGCCATTCGGTTTAAGCGCGGACCCTTCGGGGAGGATTTATTTCCATTTGGAATTTAAGGGAGGCGGTCAATCTTTGGCCGCCTCTTTTAGTTTATAAAGCAGATCAAGGGCTTCGCGCGGGGTAAGTTCGTCAGGCAATATTCCGGCGAGCGTCGCTTCGACTTTGGAGGTTTTTTGCGGTTGGGGCGGTGGTGTGGGTGTCACGGCAAACAGCGGAAGGTCATCTATCAGCGTCTTTTGTGTAGCGCCGCCTTCGCGTTCGCCTTTTTCCAATGCTTCAAGCACGACACGCGCACGGGCGATGACAGAGGGCGGCAGCCCGGCAAGCTGCGCGACCTGCACGCCGTAGGATCTGTCAGCGGCACCCTTCTTTACTTCGTGCAGAAAAATGACCTCGCCTTCCCATTCCTTGACGGTGACGGTCGCGTTTTCGACGCCGTCCAGTTTGGTCGATAGCGCGGTCATTTCGTGATAGTGTGTGGCAAAAAGGGCGCGGGATCTGTTCACATCATGCAGGTGTTCCAGCGTCGCCCACGCGATCGAAAGACCGTCATAGGTCGCCGTGCCACGCCCGATTTCATCAAGGATCACCAAAGCGCGATCATCCGCCTGATTCAGGATCGCAGCGGTTTCGACCATTTCGACCATGAAGGTGGATCGCCCGCGGGCAAGGTCATCAGACGCACCAACACGGCTGAAGATCTGGCTGATCAGGCCGATATGTCCCCCCGCTGCAGGAACAAAGCTGCCCATTTGCGCCATCAAGGCGATGAGGGCGTTTTGACGCAAGAAGGTGGATTTACCCGCCATGTTGGGACCGGTGAGCAACCAGATATGCGCATTGTCCGCATCAGCAGAAAGGGCGCAGTCGTTGGCGATGAAAGCGGCACCTGATTGTTGGGCAAGGGCGCGTTCAACAACCGGATGCCTGCCGCCTTGAATATCGAAAGCCCGCGAATTGTCGACACGCGGTTTCACCCAGTTTTCGGTTTGCGCGATCTCTGCAAGTGCGCTGGCCAGATCAATTTCGGCAAGCCCGGCAGAGGCGACACCGATTGGCCCGGACTGATCCAGAATTGCGCGCTTCAGCGATTCGTACAGGCGCTTTTCGATCTCAAGGGCGTGGTTGCCCGCATTGAGTATTTTCGTCTCCATCTCGGAGAGTTCGACGGTCGTAAATCTGACTTGGTTTGCGGTCGTCTGGCGATGGATGAACTTTTCCGACAAGGGCGCAGACAGCATTTTCTCGGCATGGGTCGAGGTGACTTCGATGAAGTACCCCAAGACATTGTTGTGTTTGATCTTGAGCGCCGAAATGCCCGTCAGCGTGACGAAGTCCTGCTGCATTTGCGCGATGACGCTGCGGCCTTCGTCGCGCAGGGTGCGCACTTCGTCAAGTTCGGCGTCATATCCTTGGGCGACAAAACCGCCATCACGTGCAAGCAGCGGCGGTTCGGCAATCAATGCATCGTCCAGCAGATCAATGAGGGTGTCGTGACCGTGCAACCCTTTGACGGCTTGCGACAGCAGATCAGGCAAGTCGATATCGGAGGCTTTGTCGGCCAGTTGGCCGGCCTCTGTCAGGCCGTTTCGGATGGAGGACAGATCGCGCGGGCCGCCACGGTCAAGCGACAGTCGCGACAGGGCGCGATCCAGATCGGGGACGTTGCGCAGGTGCTGGCGAAGATCCTCGCGGAAACGCGGGTTTTCATGGGCAAAGCTGATCGCGTCCAGACGTGCATGAATCGTCTCTAACACACGCGAAGGCGATGAGATGCGGCGTTCAAGAAGGCGTGCGCCGCCTGCGGTTACAGTTTTATCCATCACGGAAAGCAATGTGCCTGCGCGGCCGCCGGTCAGGGCGTGGGTCAATTCAAGATTGCGCCGGGTGGCGGCGTCGATCTGGACCGTACGGGATTCAGCCTCTTTTTGTGGGGGGCGCAGAAGCGGCAGTTTGCCTTTTTGCGTGATCTCGAGGTAGTCGATGATCGCGCCCATTGCAGAAATATCGGCGCGGCTGAAACTGCCAAACGCATCCAGCGAGCCGATACCAAACAGATCGCAAATACTTTTCTCAGCGCTGGTGCTGTCAAAGGCAGAACGGGCGAGGGGGGTAAGCGACAGATCAAAATCAGAGACTAAAGGGTGCAATTCCGCTTCTTTTGCATCGGAAATGATTAGTTCTGACGGGGCAAGCCGCGCCAGTTCAGGCCCCAAACGTGCCAAGGTCAATGGCATGACGTGAAACGCCCCGGTCGAGATATCGACCCATGCCAGAGCGTGTTGGTCACGAACTTCCGCAAAGGCGGCAAGATAGTTGTGGCGGCGTGCCTCGAGCAGGGATTCTTCGGTCAATGTGCCGGGGGTCACCAGCCGGACGACATCGCGTCTGACGACTGACTTGTTGCCGCGTTTCTTCGCCTCGGATGGGCTTTCCATTTGTTCGCAAACGGCGACGCGAAACCCTTTGCGGATCAGGGTCAGCAAATACCCTTCGGCCGCGTGAAACGGCACGCCACACATGGGAATGTCTTCGCCGCCATGTTTACCACGTTTGGTCAAGGCGATGTCCAACGCTTCGGCTGCGGCGACGGCATCGTCAAAAAACATCTCGTAGAAGTCGCCCATGCGGTAGAACAGCAGCGCTTCGGCGTATTGCGCTTTCAGCTCAAGATACTGAGCCATCATCGGTGTGATTTTTTCGTCGCTCACTGCAAACCCCCATTTTGGCTTGGTGCTGTCTACAAAACCAAGTCCGCGCATGAAAGGGCGTATCATGATGGACCCCTGATCGAACTATGGTAAATTTGGAAATGAATGTTAACAAAGGTTAACCACGAGCAGAAAGATGAGGCCGCGTTGCGAAACCAAGTGAACCTTGCCCAAGAACCAGAGCAGGTCTTTCTAAACCCTTGGGCAGATGACGGCGTAACGCTGTTGGCAGAGCCGCCGTATTTCTGGCAGGCCAGTGCGTCTGCGCTGATTGAAGGGGTGGGGGCCAGCGAAAGCGATCTGCTGAACGACAAGATCGAAGCGTTCCTGACCCAGACGCGCAGGCATCGCAAATTCAAGCATCCGATTGTTTACGCCAGTGTGCCCGCCATTCTGGACGAGGTCGGATTTCGCAAGTCGTTCATTACGGCCAATGACCGTATCGTTTTGGGCGGTGCGCCGGGAACGCGCGCCATTAACCGATATCGTTGGGCGAACGAAGCCGAGGCAACTGATCCGCAACAACGGGTGGTCGACTATTTCGCCAAAAGCCTGAAGGCGAACAAGGGAAAGAAGCTGCAGATCGATCCCGAGGCCCTTGGTCCGGATATGGATTTCGCCATCACCTGCCGGAATACGTTCAACTACTATCACTTCGTGACGGAATCCCTGTGCCAATTGTGCGTGCTGGATGATCTGGATTTTCAGGGCCGGATTTTCATCCACTTCCCCAATAACGAACGCAAGCTGCGCGACTTTGCCCGTAATTTCGTTGAGGTGCTGTTTCCAGAATATAAGGATCGCGTGTTTTTTGAACGCGCGCCCAAGGATTACGATCGCGTCCTGACGGCCTTTGATCTGATGGGCGTTCATTTTCTGAACCCCGAATTGAATGCCAATCAGGTGAACAAGCTCGCGCCGTCTGATCAGTTCTGGCAGGGCCGGACAGCGACGGTCGCGTCTCAGGGTGTGCTTCAGATGAATGCGGTTGGCTCAAGCCTGATTGCCCTGCGCGAGAGAGCCTTGCGGAGCATAGAAGGGCTGGACTTTAGCGACCTGCCCAAGAAATTCTTTGTCGGGCGTGATACCCGCCAAAGCCGCACCCGGCACATGGAGGGTGAGGATGAGCTGTTTGATCATCTGAAGATGTTCGGCTTTGAATATGTCGTTTTTGAAAACCTGCATCCGCTTGAGCAAGTCGCCTTGATGGCGAACGCCGAAGTCATGATTTCGTATCACGGGGCAGGGTTCACCAATATGTTGTTTGCCAGCCCTGAAACCTATGTGATTGAAATTGGAACCCTGCAAACCGCGATGACCCGTTGGGGTGATTTCTGGCCGGTCGCCAATGCAGCGCAATGTAAATATCTTAGCTTTTACGCGGACTACAAAGGCGTTGCCCCTGAAGACGCGCCAAACCCGTTCAAAGAGGATCTTTTGCCTGCCGCGTTATCCCATCAGGGTATTGGGCAGGTGATGGCGTTTGTCGTGGCGTTGGACGGGCTTGTTCCGGATATGCCGACCGCAAGCGATTTGCTGAAACTGGCGCGAACGTTGTTTCGGGTCGGTGAAGTTGACAAAACCCTGTGCGTTCTTGAGGCGCACCCAAAGCTTTTGGCAGGTCATCTGGATTTATTGCTGTTGCTGGCGGATTGCCACAAGTATGCCGATGCCCCCACATCCGAACTAAAGGCGATTGATGCGGCGTTCAAGGCGGACCCGTCACGGTGGCAAACGCTTGTTCGTATGATCTGGTGCGCCAACCGCTGCCAAAGACCGCAGGTGATCCGCTGGGCTATGGCGCGGCTACAGGCAGATTTCCCGGACCGCCATGATGCGTTTTTGAAAAATCATGAATGGGTTCGCTATGTTGTGTGACGCAAAGCGGCAAGTTTATTGTGCACTGGGCCGTTCGTCGGTATTAAGCCAAAAACCATCAGGGAAGCCGTGCCAGTGTCAAAGAACCGTATTACGTCAGAAGAGGCGCTTGCCTTTCACCTAGAACCAACCCCCGGCAAGTTCGAGATTACCGCGACCGTCCCCATGACGACGCAGCGCGATCTAAGCCTTGCCTATTCGCCCGGTGTTGCGGTTCCGTGTGAATCCATCGCTGAAAACCCCGAACTGGCGTATGATTACACCAACAAGGGCAATCTGGTCGCGGTGATTTCCAACGGGACAGCGGTTCTGGGTCTGGGCAATCTTGGCGCGTTAGCGTCCAAACCGGTGATGGAAGGCAAGGCCGTTCTGTTCAAACGGTTCGCCGACGTGAATTCGATCGATATCGAATTGGACACAGAAGACCCCGAAGCGTTTATCAATGCGGTCAGACTGATGGGTCCGACCTTTGGCGGCATCAACCTTGAAGACATCAAAGCGCCTGAGTGTTTCATCATTGAACAACGCCTCAAGGAAGAAATGGACATTCCGGTCTTTCATGACGACCAGCACGGCACGGCTGTGATCTGTGCGGCGGGTCTGCTGAATGCGCTGAAAATTTCCGGCAAAAAGATCGAAGATGTGCGGATCGTGCTAAACGGTGCGGGCGCTGCGGGCATTGCTTGCCTTGAGCTGCTCAAGGCGATGGGTGCCAAGCACAACAACTGCATCATGTGCGACACCAAAGGCGTGATCTATCAAGGTCGCACCGAGGGCATGAACCAGTGGAAATCGGCGCATGCTGCCGCGACCGATTTACGCACATTGGAAGACGCAATGACAGGGGCTGATGTGTTCTTGGGCGTTTCTGTCAAAGGGGCTGTGACGCCTTCGATGGTGGCAAGTATGGCGGATAATCCGGTGATCTTTGCCATGGCGAACCCCGATCCCGAAATCACCCCCGAAGAAGCGCATGAAGTCCGGCCCGACGCCATCGTTGCAACCGGCCGCAGCGATTATCCGAACCAGGTGAACAACGTGTTGGGCTTTCCTTACCTGTTCCGCGGAGCCTTGGATATTCACGCCCGCGCTATCAACGACGAGATGAAGATCGCCTGCGCCCACGCCTTGGCAAACCTTGCCCGCGAAGATGTCCCGGACGAGGTGGCGCTGGCCTACGGTAAAAACCTGAGCTTTGGCCGCGATTATATCATTCCGACACCGTTTGACCCCCGTCTGATCCACCGCATTCCGCCCGCCGTGGCGCGTGCAGGGATGGATACAGGCGTCGCACGGCGCCCGATTATCGATATGGATGCTTACGAGCTGAGCCTGAAGTCGCGCATGGACCCGACGGCGAATATCCTGCGCGGGATCAATGCCCGCGCCCGTGCGAACCAGGCGCGGATGATCTTTGCCGAAGGTGATGACCCCAAAGTGCTGCGCGCCGCCGTGATGTATCAACGGTCGGGCCTTGGCAAAGCGCTGGTCGTCGGCCGGTCCGATGACGTCAAAGCCAAGCTGGCCGCTGCCGGTCTGGAAGATGCCTATCGCGAGCTTGAGGTGATCAATGCTGCCAATACAACCCATTTAGAGACTTATAAAAGCTTTCTTTATGACCGGTTGCAGCGCAAGGGTTTCGATCGCAAAGACATTCATCGTCTTGCCGCGCGGGATCGTCACGTCTTTGCTGCGCTGATGTTGGCGCATGGGCATGGTGATGGTCTGGTGACAGGTGCGACCCGCAAGTCGGCGCATGTTCTTGAACGCCTTAACCATGTTTTCGACGCCAATGCAGAACATGGTGCCGTGGGCATCACTGCTTTGCTTCACAAGGGTCGGATCGTCTTCATCGGCGATACACTGGTGCATGAATGGCCTGACGAAGAAGATCTGGCCAACATCGCCGAAAGCGGTGCCAAGGTCGCGCGCCATCTTGGTCTTGAACCCCGGGTCGCGTTTGTCAGCTTTTCCACCTTTGGATACCCTGTATCCGAGCGTGCCGAGAAGATGCAGCATGCCCCCGATGTGCTGGATCGTCGCGGTGTTAATTTTGAATACGAAGGTGAAATGACCGTCGATGTCGCGCTGAATGCTGAAAGCCAAAAGAACTATCCGTTCTCGCGGTTGACCGGACCAGCGAACATTCTGGTGGTCCCCGCGCGTCATTCGGCCAGCATTTCCGTCAAGCTGATGCAGGAAATGGCGGGTGCCACGGTGATCGGGCCGATTTTGACCGGCTTGGATAAATCTATCCAGATTTGTTCGACCACATCCACCGCGAATGACATCCTGAACATGGCCATTCTTGCGGCTTGCAAGGTCGGCGAATGATCTGGAACCTCGGCTCTATCAACGCGGATAATTTCTATTATCTGCGTCATTTGCCCGCGCCGGGCGAAACGATTGTAGCCGAGGATTTTCGTCAGGGTTTGGGCGGCAAGGGCGCGAACATGTCAGTCGCTGCCGCCCGCGCTGGTACCCGCGTGATGCATATCGGCGCGGTGGGGCCAGATGGCAAATGGGCGGTGGAACGGCTGCTGGAATACGGGGTTGAAACCCAGCACATCACCATGATCAACACGCCGACCGGCCATGCTAATATTTGCGTGGCCCAAGACGGTGAAAATTCGATTGTGCTATACGCCGGAGCCAATCACGAGGTGAATGATCGCATGATCGGGGCTGCCTTGTCCGAGGCATCTCCGGGTGATTTTTTGCTGATGCAGAACGAAACTTTGGGTCAGGAATTCGCTGCCCCCACCGCCAAGACATTGGGGATGCGTGTGGCCTATGCCGCCGCCCCGTTCGAGGCGGAAGTTGTCGCAGACGTTATGGACCACGTTGATCTGCTGGTGTTGAACGAAGGTGAAGCGGCAGAACTGGTCAAGGCGCTTGACCAACCTTTGGACTGCCTGCCGATTGATGATATTATCGTCACGCTTGGGGCTGATGGGTGTAAATGGGTCTCTAACAAGGTGAAAACCACCAAGGATTTCCCTGCCTATCCCGTCAAAGCCATTGATACCACGGGCGCTGGGGACACGTTTACCGGCTATCTGGTCGCTGCTTTGGATCGTCGGTTGGCGATGGAAGACGCGATCACCCTTGCGATGCAAGCCGCCGCTTTGATGGTGACACGGCAGGGCACGGCTGATGTGATCCCGGATCTAAAAGACATCCAGGATCACAATTTCGACTGAGAGTCTTAGCTGGCAAACGGTGCCGCGCTGCCCCAAAGTTGTTTCACACGCTGATCGCGACCACATCCTTTGCGATAGCGCTTATAGGCAACGGATTTCTTGACCGCCAATCCGACGCTGGAAAATGCCAGCCGTTCATCGCTTTTGTAGTAATCCTGATGGTAGTCTTCTGCCGGATAAAACGCGGTTTTGCCTAATACAGGGGTCACAACCGGTTTGCCCAATGCGGCTTGCGCTTCGGATTTGGCTTTCTCTGCGGCAGCTTGTTGCGCTGGGCCGTCCGCGAAAATCGCTGAACGGTAGGAATCGCCGCGGTCGCAGAATTGTCCGCCGGCATCTGTCGGATCAATGGACCGAAAGAACATCGCCAATAGCTGATCGGCGCTGACCACGTCCGGATCGAACTGGATTTGTACGACTTCGTAATGCCCCGTACCACCAGCAACGACCTGTTTATAGGTTGGGTTTTTAACCGTGCCGCCTGCAAAACCGGATACGGCTTCTTGGACACCTTTGACGCCTTCGAAATCGGATTCGACGCACCAAAAGCATCCACCGGCAACCAAAAGCGTCTCTGTTCCGGCTGCTTTTGCTGTTGTTGCCTGTGCAATCAGGCCAAACCCAATCGCTGTCGCCAAGGCTATAACCTTGATATTTTTCCCGATGCTCATGAAAACTCTCCTCTTTGCATCGACGGTGACGGGGATCAGGGCAGGGCGCAATACACAGCTTGGCAATGTCACGGGCTAGTGATTTCAATTTCAGCCTTGGCGCGGCCCGCCGAACTTCTTAGCGTCGGTCCGAAAAGGGGACCTAAGATGCAAGATCACGTAACCACCCACCAAGCCGAAGAAGACGCGCGCAACGACGAAATCCTGATTTATCTGAACGGTCAGATCGTTCCCAAAGCGCAGGCGATGGTCAGTGTGTATGACAGTGGCTTTATGCTGGGTGACGGCATTTGGGAGGGGCTGCGCCTTTATGACGGGTGCTGGGCTTTTATGAATGAACACTTTGATCGCCTATTCGAGGCAGCGAAAGCGATTGATCTGGATATGGGGATGACCCACGAAACGTTGATTTCTGCATTGTTAGAGACGCAAAAGGCCAACAACATGACCACCGACGCGCACGCGCGGCTGATGATCACCCGTGGTGTCAAAACGCGCCCCTTCCAGCATCCGTCGCTGTCGCGATCCGGCCCGACCATCACGATCATTATGGAGCATTCGCGCCCCAGCATCCCGCGCCCGATCCGGCTGGCGACGGTGCCGCATTTGCGCGGCCTGCCGATGACGCAAGACCCCAAGCTGAACAGTCATTCCAAGCTAAACTGCATTCTTGCCTGCATCGCTGCGGAAAAGGCCGGCGCGGACGAGGCCTTGATGCTGGATATCAATGGTTTCGTAAATACGACCAACGCCTGTAACTTTTTCATCGTTCGCAAGGGGGCGGTTTGGACCAGCACGGGGGATTACTGCATGAATGGGATCACGCGCCAAAAGGTGATTGATCTGTGCCGCGCCAATAACATTCCGGTGTTTGAACGCAACTTCTCGCTTGTTGATACATATGGCGCAGACGAGGCGTTTTTGACCGGCACCTTTGGGGCGCAAACACCTGTTGCGTCCATTGACGGGCGGCAAATCGGGACCGGGGACATGGGGCCTGTAACCCAGCGGTTACGCGATTTGTACAAGGATTTGATCAAGCAGGAGTGCGCCTGATGCGGATTGCGATGTGGTCTGGCCCGCGAAATCTAAGCACGGCGATGATGTACAGCTTTGGTAACCGCGCTGATTTTTCGGTGATGGATGAACCATTTTATGCGGCCTATCTGGCCGCCACCGGTGATCACCATCCCATGGGCGTTGAAATTATGGAAGCGCATGAAACAGATCCTAACAAGGTATCTTTGACTTGCCAGCGTCCGGGAACGCCGCATCTGTACATGAAACATATGCCCCATCATATGGTGGGCGGATTTCCGATGGACTGGGCTAAAGATTGCGTAAACATCCATCTTATCCGCCATCCTGCGCGGGTGATTGCCAGCTATACCGCTAAACGCGAGGCGCCAACCTTCGAGGATCTCGGTTTTGGTCAGCAAACGGCGCTATATGATAAAATTGGCGGCTTGGTCATTGATAGCGCCGATATTCGCGCCGATCCCGAGGGGATGTTGCGCAAATTGTGCGAGGCGATTGATCTGCCGTTTGATCCAGAAATGCTGAGTTGGCCCGCAGGCGCGCGGCCAGAAGATGGGATTTGGGCGTCACATTGGTATGGGGCCGTTCACAAAAGCACGGGCTTTGCCGGGGCGGAAGGGCCACTGCCCAAGCTGTCAGAAGCAGATCAACCGCTATTGGGACAGGCTTTACCGTATTATAAAACACTTTATAATCAAAGGATTATATAGAAGGCAAAATATTTACAGAACTTTTTGAAACTTGCTGCTCTGGTGTTTCGTGGCTTCATCACAACATTTAAAGGAGTTCAAGAATGAAACTGTTCACAACAACTGCCCTTGCCCTGACAATTGCTGCTGGCACTGCTTTTGCTGCCGCGCATTCGACAGATATGGTCGAGGCGATGGATCAAGACGTATCCAACGGCGTCGTAAGCGCTGACAAAGTGATGGCCAGCGTAAACGGCTGGATGGTCGTTCACCGCACGGACGCTGAAATGAAGCCCGGCCCCGTGGTCGGCTATGCGCCCCTGCGTGCTGGTGAAAACATCGACGTCGCTGCGATCCTCCAGGAAGAAGTCAAATCCGGCGAAATGCTGATGCTGATGGTTCACGCCGAAGAAGGCGGCATGAAAATGGGTGGCTTTGAATACACCCTTGGTGCCAAAGAAGACGGCCCAATCAAGCCCGATGGCAAATTGGTGATGGCGGTTATCACAGCTAAGTAAGCTTCGATGAACCAACAGAGAAGGCCCGGACAGAATATCCCCCTGTCCGGGCCTTTTTCGTCTCTAACGCTTAGCTTTTCAGGCGCTTGTCGCGCGCGGCCAGCAGTTTCAAACGCAGAGCGTTCAACTGGATAAAGCCAGCGGCGTCTTTTTGATCATAGGCACCGGCATCGTCTTCGAACGTTACATGCGCTTCGGAATACAGCGAATGGTCGGACCAACGGCCCACCGTGCGCGCGTGACCTTTGTACAATTTCAGACGCACAGTGCCGGTCACATGAGTTTGCGACGCGTCAATCGCGGCTTGCAGCATGGTGCGTTCGGGGCTGAACCAGAAGCCGTTATAGATAAGTTCCGCATAGCGCGGCATCAGCTCGTCTTTCAGATGCATCGCGCCACGGTCCAAGGTGATCGATTCGATCCCGCGGTGGGCCTCAAGCAGCAAGGTGCCGCCGGGGGTTTCATAGATACCGCGTGACTTCATGCCGACAAAGCGGCCTTCGACCAGATCAAGACGGCCACAACCATGTTTGCCGCCAAGTTCGTTCAGCTTGGTTAGGATCGTGGCGGGCGACATCGCTTCGCCATTGATGCTGACGGCGTCGCCGCGTTCGAACCCGATCTCGACATACTCTGGCGTGTCAGGCGCATCTTCGGGCGCAACGGTGCGCTGATACACATATTCGGGCGCGTCAATTGCGGGGTCTTCCAGCACTTTGCCTTCCGAAGACGTGTGCAGGAGGTTTGCATCAACGCTGAACGGTGCTTCGCCACGTTTGTCTTTGGCGACTGGGATTTGGTTCTTCTCGGCGAACTCAAGCAGCTTGGTGCGGCTGGTCAAATCCCATTCACGCCAAGGCGCGATCACCTTGATGTCAGGGTTCAGCGCATAAGCGGCCAGTTCAAAGCGGACCTGATCGTTGCCCTTGCCGGTCGCCCCGTGCGCAACAGCATCAGCACCGGTTTCAGCGGCAATTTCGACCAGACGTTTGGAAATAAGCGGCCGCGCGATGGATGTGCCCAGCAGATACAACCCTTCGTACAGCGCGTTGGCACGGAACATCGGGAATACGAAATCGCGCACGAATTCTTCGCGGACGTCTTCGATGTAAATCTCGGAGGCACCCATCATTTCGGCTTTGGCGCGGGCTGGTTCCAGCTCCTCGCCCTGGCCTAAATCGGCGGTAAAGGTCACGACCTCGCAGCCGTATTCGGTTTGCAGCCATTTCAGGATGATCGACGTATCAAGCCCACCGGAATAGGCGAGCACAACTTTTTTGGGCGCGGACATGATATTTCCTTTGCGGTTTGCATCGCGAGGTATCGGGTTTTGCGGGCGTGAGCAAGATTGAAGGCTGCGTTGACCGCACGCAGCGGGGGTCGTATCGACAGTTATTCAACGCAAAGGCCGATGAAATGACAGATATGTTCAAAACCGCAGCGCAAAACGCGACCAAAGCGATGCGTGAGGTGTTCAGCGCAACACCGTTGATGCGCAACGATCACCTGTCAGAAAAATATGGGGCTGATATTTGGCTCAAGCGCGAAGACCTAAGCCCAGTGCGGTCGTACAAGCTGCGCGGTGCCTTTAATGCGATGCGCAAAGTGATCCCGGAAAAGACGGTATTTGTCTGTGCCAGTGCGGGCAATCACGCGCAGGGTGTCGCGTTTATGTGCAGTCATTTTGGGGTGAAGGGTGTGATTTTCATGCCAGTCACCACCCCGCAGCAAAAGATTCAAAAGACCAAGATGTTCGGCGGGGCGCAGGTCGAAGTTCGGCTGGTTGGCGACTATTTCGATAAGACTTTGACCGCTGCGCAGGAATTTTGCACCGCTGAGGGCGCACATTTCCTGTCGCCTTTTGATGATGATGACGTGATTGAAGGTCAGGCATCCGTCGCGGTTGAGATTGAAGAGCAATTGGGCCGTGTGCCCGACCATATCATCCTGCCGGTTGGCGGGGGTGGGCTGTCCTCCGGGATTTACAGCTATTTCGGGAAATCTTGCGATTATACCTTTGTCGAACCCAAAGGCGCGCCAAGTTTGGCCGGTGCATTGGCCAAGGGTATGCCGGTCGATGTTTCGCCTATCAATAGTTTTGTGGACGGTGCTGCAGTTGCCAAGATCGGGCAGCGAAATTTTGAATGCCTCAAGGACGTTGACCCGAAAGACGTGATTGATCTGGCCGAAGATCGCATTTGCGTGACAATTATCGAGATGTTGAATGTCGAAGGTATCGTTCTGGAGCCCGCCGGTGCCTTGTCGATCGAAGCGCTAGGCGAGGTGGCGGACCAGATAAAAGGCAAGACCGTGGTATGTGTCGCGTCGGGCGGAAACTTTGATTTTGAACGCCTGCCCGAGGTCAAAGAACGCGCACAGCGCTATTCGGGTGTGAAAAAGTATTTCATTCTGCGCATGCCGCAACGTCCCGGTGCATTGAAAGAATTCTTGAACATCCTTGGCCCCGACGACGATATTTGCCGGTTCGAATACCTCAAGAAATCTGCCCGCAACTTCGGGTCTGTTCTGATCGGTATCGAAACCCGTAGCCCGGACAGTTTTGCGCCGTTCCTGTCGCAGTTGAACGAAGCAGGCTTCACTTATACCGACATCACAAATGACGAAACTTTGGCGCAGTTTGTGCTGTAATGCCTAGGCATTCAGCGCATTTGGCAATTCCGCCATAAATACCTCTTTTGAGGTTTCATAGGTGGCAAGGATACCTTGCACATCCACATCCGCAGCGGCCCCCTTGGAAGACGCGCTTTCGCCAATCTGGCACTGGCCCGAAAACTCGGAAAACCCAAGGTTCAGCGCGCTGCCTTTCAAAAAATGCAGATCATCGGCGAGGGTGTTCGGATCCGGTTCACTTCGTAAGCGGTCGATGACCTGCTCAACTTCCTCGATGAAAATTTCGATAATTTCATCAAAGCATTCTCTGCCAATCTCGTCGCGTAGAGTGTTTACCTGTGTCCAGTCAATCATTGCCATCGAGCGATCTCCCTTTTGCGTGATTTGTATAAGGCAATCCCCTTAACCGGGCGTGGGCACGTTGCGGTTTTTTGATCAATTTTTAGATTTCATCGGGTGTTAAACAGAACACCGATAAGTCAGGCTATTGAACCATTGAATTGCCCCAGCCTATGCCATTAACAAATAAAAATTTTGATCACCCTCACCGCACTGGTGCGATGCAACTGGTGTTGGTTGTCGACGACAGCAAACTTCAACGCCGCATTCTTAGTGCGTCCCTAAAGCGGTGGGGATTCGAAGTTGTCGAAGCGGCATCTGGGGATGAGGCGCTTGAGCAATGCAAGATCCGCCTGCCCGATCTTGTCCTTAGTGATTGGGTAATGCCGGGAATGAACGGCCTGCAGTTTTGCCGTGCATTTCGCGAGTTATCCAATTTTCAGTACGGGTATTTCATCCTGCTGACCTCAAAAAGTGAAAAGGCCGAGGTGGCGAAGGGGCTGGATAACGGTGCAGATGACTTTCTTAGCAAACCCGTGGATGTCGATGAATTGCGCGCCCGTATCGCGGCCGGCGAACGCATTCTGGATATGCAGCGGGAACTGACAGAAAAAAACCGTATCATCACTGATACATTGGACGAATTGCAGCGGGTCTATGATTCGCTGGACAAAGATCTGCTTGAGGCAAAGAAACTCCAGCAGTCGCTGGTCCGTGAGCGGACGCGCGAATTCGACACCGGAAAACTATCGTTGATGTTGCGGTCTAGCGGGCATGTGGGTGGCGATCTGGTCGGGTTTTTCCCGGTTGGGGATGACAAGTTGGGGCTTTACGGGATCGACGTATCCGGCCACGGGATCAGCTCTGCTTTGATGACTGCCCGTTTGGCTGGCTATTTGTCGGCTGCCGCGCCTGATCAAAACGTGGCCCTAACACGCCAGCCTGACGGCAGTTTTGCCATGCGCGCCCCGGAAAAGGTTATTTCAGAGCTTAATAACCTTGTTCTGAACGAAATGGAGACCGAGCATTATTTTACCCTGCTGCTGGCCGAGGTTGATCTAAAGACCGGCCATGTCGTGATGTCCCAGGCTGGCCACCCGCATCCGGTGGTTCAACGGCAGGACGGGCGGATTGAACAGGGCGGGCTTGGGGGGTTTCCCGTGGGGCTGCTGGCGGGCATTGAATATGAGCAATTCACAATTCAACTGTCGCCGGGGGACCGTCTGTTTATTCTGTCGGACGGGGTCACCGAATGCCCTGACCCCGACGGGAAGATGCTTGAGGAAGAAGGGCTAACTGAAATATTGCATGGTCTGCGCGATATCACCGGCCCCCCCTTGCTTGAGGCGATCCTTTGGCAACTTACGGAATTTGCCGGTGATGCTGATTTCCCGGATGATGTTTCTGGGATATTGTTTGAATTCGCGGGCCCTCGGTGATGATGACCTAGAATATGTATTTCTCAAAGAACATCCGATCGCCATCGTTGCCTAATGCCGCCAATGCTTCGGTTGCAGATAAAACAACCGTTACATGATCGGGTTCGACCGGCTCTGTGATTTGGCGCGCAGGGTGGGCAGCATAGATGTGGCACAGTTTTTCGGCCCACAGGTCATATTCCGGCATATAAACGAAACGCCTGAATGCGCCCAAGCGACGGGGATAGGCGATGGTCCAACCGATTTCCTCGATCACTTCGCGGTACAGCGCGCGCAAGGGTGATTCGCCCGGATCAATCCCACCACCCGGCAGCTGCACATCAACCTTTTCGCCGATCTGGGCGGTCATCAAAAACCGCCCCTTGAGCGGCAAAATAGCATAGGAACCGGGGCGCAATGTATAGCTTTTACCCGGCAGCGGCGGCTCTCCAAATCTTTGCATCATGCGACACCCCCTTTTCGCGCGGCTTGTGGCTCTTATATAGACACGGTATGGCAAGCGCCCGCCGCTAAGGAAAGACTTATGACCCAAGGAAATAAAATCGCGTGGGACGACACCGTTCTGCCCTTTCAACTTGATGCTTCCGATATTCGGGGCCGCGTGGCGCGTCTGGATGGCGTGCTCGAAGGGATTTTGCGTCAGCATGACTATCCCGAAAAAGTCGAAGCACTGGTCGCCGAGATGGCGTTGCTGGCGGCGCTGATCGGTCAATCAATCAAGCTGCGTTGGAAGCTACAGTTGCAGGTGCAGTCGAATGGTCCGGTGCGGATGATTGCGACCGATTACTATGGCCCAAGCGAAGACGGCGAACCTGCGCGTATTCGCGCTTATGCCAGCTATGACGCGGACCGTATCACCGATGCGCCTGTTTTTGATCAGGTCGGCGAAGGTTATTTCGCAATTATGATCGACCAAGGGCAAGGCATGACCCCGTACAAGGGCATCACGCCTTTGGCGGGCGGGTCGTTGTCGTCTTGTGCCGAGGCTTATTTTGCACAGTCCGAACAGTTGCCAACGCGGTTCCAGCTTAGCTTTGGGAAATCCTCAACGCCAGACGAGTCGGAGCATTGGCGCGCAGGCGGCGTGATGTTGCAGCACATGCCAAAAGCATCGCCTTTTGCAGCGAAAACCGAAGGCAGCGGCGATATTTTGCGCCCCGAAGATTTGGTTGACGGCGAAGAAGGCGAAAACTGGCTTCGGGCAAATGTCTTGCTCGACACGGTTGATCCGCTTGAATTGATCGGGCCGTCACTGCCGCCCACAGACCTGCTGTTGCGCCTGTTTCACGAGGAAACGCCACGCGTTTTCGAAACCCAGCCGGTTCGGTTCGGGTGTACTTGTTCTGAAGATCGCGTGCGGCAAAGCCTGTCGATTTATTCGGCCAAAGACATTGAAAAGATGACCACAGAAGAAGGTCGGGTGACGGCAGACTGTCAATTCTGTAGCGCGCATTACGACCTTGATCCCAAATCTGTCGGATTTCAGGCCGAAGCCACAAGTGGTGAGTGATCAAATACAAAGCTTTCGGACGGCGCTGGCAATGACTGGCGTTGCGTCGTCCGATTTTGATTTGAACAAGGATGTCATACTGCCTGCTGATCGCAAGTTGCGGCCCGCCGGCGTGCTTGCCCCTATCATTGAAAAAAACGGTCGGCTTGAGTTGATACTGACCAAGCGATCTTCATCCCTCAAACACCATCCGGGTCAAATTGCCTTTCCGGGCGGCAAACAGGACGACACCGATGCAGATGTGATTGCCGCAGCGCTGCGTGAGGCCCGTGAAGAAATCGGATTACCAACCGAGCTGGTTGATGTTTTGGGCACCCTGCCGGCCCATGAGACGGTGACCAATTTCCACGTCACCCCTGTTATTGCCCTTGTTAGAGAAGATTTTCAGATCATCGCAGAACCGGGAGAGGTCGAAGAAGTCTTTACCGTTCCCCTGTCGCATGTGTTGAATGCTGACAATTATCTGGTGCAATCGCGTCGTTGGCGCGGAAATTTACGCCATTATTACATTGTTCCTTACGGCCCCTATTACATTTGGGGTGCAACCGCGCGTATGTTGCGGGCATGGACCGAACGTATGATCTGACCCTCCCGACCGATACAAGATGGCTTGCCGACGCAGATGCGCAGGCCGTGTGTGACGCCGTGCATGCTGGCGGGCACGCCATTTATTTTGTAGGCGGATGTGTTCGAAATGCACTGTTGGGCTTGCCCGATAGCGATGTGGACATGTCCACCGATGCATTGCCCGAACGGGTCATGGCGCTGGCCAAGCGCGCTGGGCTGAAAGTTGTGCCCACCGGTGTTGAACATGGCACAGTGACGGTTGTCAGCGGTGGCAAGGGGTTTGAAGTCACGACCTTTCGCCGCGATGTTGAAACCGACGGGCGCCGCGCGATTGTTGCGTTTTCAAGCAGTATTGACGATGATGCTCGCCGTCGTGATTTTACGATGAATGCGCTTTATGCAGATGCGCAGGGGCGGGTGATCGACCCGCTCGAGGGCTTGCCGGACCTGCGCGCCCGTCGCGTGCGGTTCATCGAAGACGCCGACGCGCGTATTCGCGAGGATTACCTACGCACCCTTCGCTATTTCCGGTTTCATGCGTGGTACGCGGACCCGGCAAACGGCTTTGATCCGGATGCATTGTCAGCGATAGCATCAAATACCGACGGGTTAGAGACACTTTCTGCTGAACGTGTCGGTGCCGAGATGCGGAAATTACTGTGCGCCCCTGATCCAGCGCCTGCGCTTGCCGCAATGCGGCAGACCGCGGTTTTGGGTACAATATTACCGGGGTCGGATGATCGCTGGCTGGCGATGCTGGTGCACTTCGAAGGACTTTTGGGGCTACAGGCAAATTGGATCTGGCGTTTGGCCGCTCTTGGGGGGGAAGATACGGCAAACCGGCTTCGCCTGAGCAAAGCGGATGCAAAGGTTCTTAAGAGCACAAGAAACGCTGCTGTTGAGGGGAAATCCCTAGCTGAAATTGCCTATCGGCATGGGCTGGAAATAGCACAGGGTGCCATGTTGCTGCGGGCGTGCTTGGCTGAACGCCCGCCAGAAACATCTGTATTAGAGACGATAAATAGTGCGATCCAAGCCAAGTTTCCGGTGCGTGCCAAAGACCTTATACACGCCTATCAAGGTCCCGCACTTGGTGCACGGCTTGCGCAGTTGGAAGCCGCATGGATAGCATCAAATTTCCACGCCACGCAGGAAACATTACTGGACATGCCCGACACCTGAAAATGTCTGCTGGGCGACACGCTTTTATGAACTGCAAATGACACTTAGATAGGTCTTTATGTTTCGCTTTTTCGAAAACCTGGTCGACCCTTATGAGGATTACCCCGAACAGGACACCCCGCCGACAGGTCTGTGGCCGTTCTTTCGCGAATACAGCAAGCCCTTCAAAAAGGTGTTTATCCTGACGGGGGTGATGTCGCTGGTCGTGGCGTTCGTTGAGATCGGTTTGATTTATTACATGGGTCGGTTGGTTGACCTGCTTGGTGGGTCGCCTGCCGATGTTTGGCAAACCTACGGGACCGAATTTATCTTGGTCGCACTGTTCATTCTAATCCTGCGGCCTGCGTTTCAAGCGTTGGATGTGCTGCTGTTGAACAATGCGATCATGCCGAACTATGGCACGCTGTTTCGTTGGCGGGCCCATCGACAAGTCTTGCGGCAATCTGTTGGCTGGTTCGAGGACGACTTTGCCGGTCGGATTGCCAACCGGATCATGCAAACGCCACCCGCCGCAGGCGAGGTTGTTTTTCAGGTATTTGACGCGATTTCCTATTCGCTTGCCTACCTGATCGGTGCCGCCATTTTGCTCAGTACATCTGATTGGCGTTTGTTAGTGCCGCTTTTAGCGTGGTTTGGTCTGTACAGCCTTTTGATGAAATGGATGATCAAGCGGGTCGGCGTGGCCTCCAAGGCGTCTTCTGATGCGCGGTCCGAGGTGACGGGCCGTGTCGTCGACAGCTATACGAATATTCATTCGGTCAAAATGTTCGCCCATCATGACAGCGAGATTGAATATGCCCGCACGGCCATTGAAAAGGCGCGGAGCACGTTCCAGAAAGAGATGCGCATTTTCACCACGATGGATGTGGCATTGGTGGTGTTGAACGGCTTTTTGATCGTTGGCGTCGTGGGGTGGGCGTTCTTTTTGTGGACATCCGGCCATGCCACGGTCGGTGCTGTCACTGCGGCCGCTGCCCTGACGTTGCGGCTGAATTCCATGACCGCTTGGGTCATGTGGGCGCTATCGACGTTCTTTCAGCAGCTGGGCGTCGTCGCCGAGGGTATGGAGACGATCGCCCAGCCGATCACCTTGATTGATGATGCAAACGCCAAACCCTTGCAGTTGACCGAGGGGCAGATCGAAATGCAGGGGCTGACGCATCATTACGGACGGGCCGCAGGCGGATTGGAGCAAGTTAACGTGACCGTGCGCCCCGGTGAAAAAATCGGTTTGATCGGGCGGTCAGGGGCGGGAAAATCGAGCCTGGTAAAGCTTCTTTTGCGGTTTTATGACCCCGAAGGCGGACGTATTTTGATCGACGGTCAGGACATCACCAAGCTGCGCCAAGACAGCTTGCGGCAGCATATTGGTATGGTTCAACAAGACAGCGCGCTTTTGCATCGGTCCATCCGTGAAAACATTCTGTATGGTCGCCCCGACGCGACCGAGCCTGAGGTGATCGCGGCTGCCAAACAGGCGCAGGCCCACGGGTTTATCACGGATCTGGCTGACCCTGATGGCAGGTCGGGCTATGATGCACAGGTCGGCGAACGTGGCGTTAAGCTGTCTGGCGGCCAACGCCAGCGCATCGCGCTTGCGCGTGTGATCCTAAAAAACGCGCCGATCTTGGTGCTGGACGAGGCGACAAGCGCGTTGGACAGCGAAGTCGAAGCCGCCATTCAGGAAACGCTGTATGGTATGATGGCGGGCAAGACGGTGATCGCCATCGCGCACCGGTTGTCTACGATTGCTGAAATGGACCGGATTCTGGTGATGGATCAGGGTCAAATCGTCGAAGAAGGCACGCACGAGATGCTTTTGGAAAAAGGCGGGCTATATGCAAGCTTCTGGGCCCGGCAATCAGGTGGGTTCCTGAAGACGGAAGATGACGCGCCATGAAGCCAACCCCCTGGATTGACCCTTTTGCCCCGGCCGACGGTGATCCGCCGCAAACCTTGCTACGGTTCTTTCGTTGGACATTGAAAGGGTGCGGTGCCGCACTTGGGGTCGCGTCCATTCTGTCGATCTTGGCTGGTGTTGTCGAAGTCCTTGCCGCCCTTGTGCTGGGCTGGGTGATTGATGCGGCGCTGTCGGGCGAGGCAAGTTCGATTTTCTCTGATCAAATGCCACTTTTGCTGGGCTGTATGGCGTTCTTTCTTATTTTGCGGCCACTGCTGTTCGGCGTCAGTTCCTATATGCAGTCGATCGTGGTGGGGCCGAATGTGTTCAACATCGCCCTGTCGCGCCTACATCGCTATACTTTGGGGCAGGCGGTCACGTTTTTTGACAATGACTTCGCCGGGCGGATTTCCCAGAAAGAAATGCAGACCAGCCGTGCGCTGACCGACGTCGTGATCGAGATGATCCACACACTGCTCTTTGCGCTTGCGTCCTTTGTCGGCGCGGTGATGTTGCTGGGCACCGTCGATTGGCGCATTGCGATGGGGTTGGTGTTCTGGATGGTCGGGTATGTGTTCCTGATCCGCCACTATATGCCGCGGGTGCGTAAATTTTCGCAGGCGCGGGCAGGGGCGCGGGCGATGGTGACGGGGCAGGTTGTTGACACGATCACCAACATCAAGACAGTGAAACTGTTCGCCCATGCCGATCACGAAGACCGCGCTGCCCTTGGGGCGATGCGCAAGTTTCTGGACACCAGCCTTGATTTTGGGCGGGTTAGTGTCTCGTTCCGGTTTTGGTTGATGACAATAGCGGGGCTGCTTCCGGTGCTTCTGGTCGGTGGTGCGCTTTGGTATTGGTCGCGCGGGCTTGTCACTGCGGGTGATATTGCCGCGACCGGTGCCGTGTCTTTGCGGCTGGCGCAGATGACTGGTTGGGTCAGTTTCACGCTGATGGGGCTGTACGCCAATATGGGCGAAGTCGAAGACGGCATGCGCACCCTGACCCCGCGCCAGCAATTGCGCGATGTCGCAGGCGCACAAGATCTGATCGTCACCGAGGGTGCTATAACGCTGGACGACATCCGCTTTACCTACGGACGCGATACCGGGGGTGTTGAACATCTGATGCTGGATATCAAACCGGGAGAAAAGCTGGGCATCGTTGGTGCCTCTGGTGCGGGCAAATCCAGCCTCGTTTCACTATTGCTCAGGCTCTATACCTTGGAAGAAGGGCGTATTTTGATTGATGGTCAGGATATTGCGGGCATCACCCAAGAAAGCTTGCGCCGCCAGATCGGCATGGTCACGCAGGAAACAGCGATGTTCAACCGGTCTGCATTCGACAACATCCGCTATGGCAAACCCGACGCGACACAGGACGAAGTCATCGCCGCCGCGACCAAGGCCGAAGCGCATGAATTTATCAAGGATATGCAAGATCACACCGGGCGCAAAGGCTATGACGCGCATTTGGGCGAACGCGGTGTGAAACTGTCGGGCGGGCAACGCCAGCGCATCGCCTTGGCCCGCGCTATTCTAAAGGACGCGCCAATTTTGATTCTGGACGAAGCGACCAGCGCGCTGGACAGCGAGGTCGAAGCGTCGATCCAACATGCCTTGACGCGGGTGATGGAGGGTAAGACAGTCCTTGCCATCGCGCACCGCCTGTCAACGCTGACCGAGATGGACCGCATCGCCGTCATGGACGCCGGACGGATCGTCGAGATTGGCACACATGACGCGCTTTTGGCCCAAGACGGGCTTTATGCGCGCTATTGGCAGCGGCAGTCGGGGGGATTTCTTGATATGAAGGCCGCAGAATAGGGGCTTTTGCTGGCGCGTCCTTCAGGCTATGCGAATGGAATGACAGAATATGTAATCCAACGACTTGGCCATTTGGGCGACGGCATTGCCGCTGGCCCACTTTTTGCCCCTATGACCCTGCCGGGGGAAGTCGTGACAGGCACGCCCGAGGGCCAAACCCTGACCGACATTCGCATTGTGGCCCCTTCGGAAAACCGGGTCGCAGCACCGTGTAGGCATTTCAAAGCCTGCGGCGGGTGCCAGTTGCAACATGCATCAGACGGGTTTGTCGTAGATTTCAAGCTGGGCGTGGTCAAGGCATCGCTGGACGCGCACGGGATAGAGACTGTTTTCAAGCCTATTCAGACATCCCCTGCGCAGTCACGCCGTCGGGCGACCTTTGCTGCGAAGCGCACGAAAAAAGGCGCTATGGCCGGATTTCACGGGCGCGGGTCTGATGTTGTGATCGAAATCCCCGATTGTAAGCTGCTTGATCCCGATGTGATGGCCGCCCTGCCGATTGCGGAAAAGCTGGCGATGATTGGCACAAGCCGCAAGGCGGCGCTGGCGGTCACGGTCACGACCTCGCGGGCTGGCTTGGATATTTCGGTGCAGAACGGCAAGCCGCTTGATGGCCCGCTACGGCAGGAACTGGCGCATCTGTGCGACAGTCTTGGCCTTGCCCGCCTGACGTGGGAGGGCGAGGTGATCGCGATGCGCACCCCGCCTGTGCAGCGGTTCGGCGCGGCCAAGGTTACGCCACCACCCGGCGCGTTTTTGCAGGCGACACCCCATGGCGAGGCGTCTTTGGTCAGTGCCGTGCGCGCAGCCGTCGGTACTGCGCGACATGTCATTGATCTGTTTGCAGGCTGCGGCACTTTCAGCCTGCCCTTGGCCGAAACCGCCGAGGTGCATGCCGTTGAAGGTGACGCACGGATGACGGCGGCGCTGGATCATGGGTGGCGCATGGCAAAGGGCCTCAAACCCGTCACGTTCGAGGCGCGCGATCTGTACCGCCGCCCCTTGCTGCCGGATGAATTGGCCAAAACCGATGCTGTTGTTCTTGACCCGCCGCGTGCAGGTGCCGAAGCGCAGGTGGCCGAGATCGTCAAGGCCATGCCGCCGGTTGTTGCCTATGTTTCGTGTAATCCGGTGACCTTTGCACGGGATGCCGCTGTCATGATCGCGGCAGGCTATACGCTGAATTGGGTACAGGTTGTCGATCAGTTCCGCTGGTCATCGCATGTAGAGCTTGCGGCGCAGTTCACCGCGCCAGAAATTAAACGCAAACGTCATTAAGGCACCGGAAATATGCGCGAACGTCTGAATAATTGGGTCGAAAGCCGTCTTGTCAGCAATTTCATTATTGGCGTGATTATCTTTAATGCCGTTTTGTTGGGGCTAGAGACGTCGACCGAAACGATGGCGCGTTTCGGGCCGGTGATCGAATTCCTTGATAGCATTTGCCTTGGGATTTTTATTCTTGAAATCGCGCTCAAGATCGCCGGGCGTGGGTTCGGCTTTTTCAAGAACGGTTGGAATCTGTTCGATTTCTTCGTTGTTGCGATTGCTCTTATTCCCGCGGTTCAAGGCCTGTCCGTTTTGCGCGCCTTGCGCATTTTGCGCATTTTGCGGGTTATTTCCGTGGCCCCCAGCCTGCGCCGCGTGGTCGAAGGGTTTATCACCGCATTGCCCGGCATGGGGTCGGTGTTCTTGCTGATGGCGATCATCTTTTATATCGGCGCTGTCATCGCGACCAAGCTGTTTTCCGGCATGTTTCCACAGTGGTTCGGGTCGCTGCCGTCCAGCGCCTATACGTTGTTCCAGATCATGACGCTGGAAAGCTGGTCGATGGGAATCGTCCGTCCCGTGATGGATGTGTTCCCTTACGCATGGATGTTCTTCTTGCCGTTTATTCTGGTCACGACCTTTGCTGTGGTGAACCTTTTGGTGGGTCTTGTTGTCAATTCGATGCAGGACGCCCACAACGAGGAAGAAACAGAACGCACCGACGCTTACCGCGACGATGTCCTGCGCAAGCTTGAGGCAATTGAAAAACAGCTTGCGGAAAAATCCTGACAGTAACGTCTTTTTGACTACCCGTTTTTTTGCTACATGTTAGTCGGTTCCTATAAGGGCCGGAACGGCTGCAAAAACGAGGCATTCTTTGATGAAACGCAGAAATTTTATTCTGGGTGGTACGGCGTTGGTGGCACTTGGTGCCTGCAGCGGAGACAGTAAATTCAAACGCTATAGCGGGCCGCAGGTCACCTATGTGGTCGTCAACAAGGGCGACCGCCGGATGTATCTGATGCATCAGGACAAGGTGCTTGAGGCATACGACATCAGGCTGGGTTTTGCCCCTCTGGGCCACAAGGCCCACGAGGGCGACGGGCGCACGCCTGAAGGGCGCTATTGGATCGACAGGCGGAATCCAAACAGCAAATTCCATCTGTCGCTTGGGATTTCCTACCCAAACACCAACGACCGCCTGAACGCTGCGGCATTGGGCAAACAGCCGGGTGGAGATATTTTTATCCACGGCCAGAAAGCCGCGGATAAAAAGAACATCAATGATTGGACCTGGGGATGTATTTCAGTCTCTAACCAAGAGATCGAAGACATCTATGCAATGGTTGGCACCGGCACACCGATTGCCATCAACGCCTAAAGTAGGCTTTCCGGGGGTGGTTGGCGTGACCTAATTAGGTCAATCGCCGATCACCATCGTCCACCAGATTTTTCCGTTGTTTTCCTGATGCCACGAGAACCCAAGGTTCACGGCCTCTGGTGCCATGATGATCCGGCGGGTGTCCGGCTGGTCCATCCAAGCGGCAAGGGTTTCAAGTTCGGTCTCGTAGGTTTCCGAGATAACTTCGCCAACTAGCGACCCAGTGTAGCCAACGCGCTGAATCCGGTCGACGGGGGACGATCCGTCAGATCCGAAATGCCACGGGCGGTTCTGCACGGCCATGTCGCGGGCATGGGTTGCGGCGGCTGCGTTCAGGCTTGCATCAAGCTGGACCTGCGACAGCCCAGAGGCCCCGCGTAGCGCATTTACGGAATCAAGCATGCGGAATTGGATCTTGCCAGATTCGGCGCGGCTGATGCGATAGGCGCGCGGCAGCGCCTTGCCGTCAGGGCCCAAGGTCGGTGGGGCGGGGGTACAGGCGGTCAGTGCCACGGTCAGTGCGATCAGGATGGAATAAAGACGGATCATGGCGAAGCTCCACGCTATTAGGTTTGCGCAGCCTTACCTTGACCAGCGTTGCAGATCAAACGCACATCGGCGTGAGAGTGCCTGTTAACGATGGTTTGATTTGATACTGCGACTTTCGAGCCATATATAACGACATAATCACAGCATTTTTACCCATCTCAGGAGACAGTGGATGTCTGACAAGAAATTCAACCTTTCGTCGCGCCGGGCATTTCTTGCCGGCAGTGCGGCATTGCTGGCGTCACCCGCGCTTGCGCAAACCAGCGTAAACAGCACAGACACCACCGAAGTTGAACGGGATCTCACTGAGTCCGTCCGTCGCAATATATCAAGCTTCCGGACGTTGGATTGGCAGCCGTATTTCGACAACACCAGAAATGGGGCCGTTCTTGTCGATATTGACAGCCGCGCCGTTCACTTTTGGTCCGAAGACCAGTCAATCTACAAACTTTACCCGTCCAGTGTTCCGTTGACCGACGAACTCACCCGTCGCGGGCGCACAAGTGTGATTCAGAAGGTAGTAGGCCCGACATGGCGGCCGACTCCCTCCATGCTGGAGCGTAATCCCGAGTGGCCAGCAGTGATTGAGGCGGGCCCCGACAACCCGCTGGGCACGCATGCCTTGTACCTAAGCTGGACGTATTATCGCATCCACGGAACCCACGACACACGCAAGATCGGACGGCGTTCGTCGAACGGCTGCATCGGGCTGTATAATGAACATATCGCTGAACTTTTCAGCTTTACCAAGGTCGGCACGCAAGTGTTGCTTATTTGACATCTTCGCGGCGTTTCTAAGGCTGATCCGCTGAATCTGGGTTTGCAATTCTACGGTTATCCTGTTTACAAAGTTTCACGAGGTAAGTCTTGGGCGCGTGCTATCACACTGTGAGGCACGCCTATTCTGGAGATATGATATGAAGAAACTAGTTCTCGCCGCTGCTCTGACAGCTGCTGCATCGAATGCATTTGCTGGCTCGCTGGCAGATCCAATCATCGAAGCACCCGTAATCGTTGAAGAGTCCACCTCTTCTTCCTCGGGCATTTTGATTCCTTTGCTGCTGCTGGTTATCGTTGCCGCTGCTGTTGCTGCTGACTAATCCAGTCGAAGCATACAATAGAAAAAGACGGTGTTCTGCACCGTCTTTTTTTTTGGCAAAATTTCGTGCGAAGTTGAAATTGCCACGAAAAAAAGCGCCTGAAAACAGGCGCTTTTCTTGTTTCTAACCCGACCGCATTGTTTTGGGGTCAGTCGATCCAGCCTTGCAGGTTTTCTTCGATGATGTTGGACAGTGCTTTGATGTGCATGTCATCGTCATTCAGGCAGGGGATATAGTGAAACTCCTCTCCGCCAGCGTGTTCAAAGCTTTCCTTGATCTCTTCGTTGATCTCTTCCAGCGTCTCGATACAGTCTGCTGAAAAAGCAGGGGCGCACACGGCGATCTTTTTGTTGCCCGCTTCAGCCTGACGCGCCACCTCTTCGACCGTATAGGGCTGAAGCCATTCTTCGGGGCCAAATTTCGACTGGAAGGTGGTCATAATCTGGGTGTCGTCCCAGCCCAACCGTTCCTTCAGCAGGCGAGTCGTTTTCTGGCATTGGCAATGGTAGGGGTCGCCCTCCATCAGATAGCGTTGTGGCACGCCATGGTAGGAACACAGCAGCTTGTCAGGCTTGGTTTCCATTTTCGCGTAGGCCTGTTCGATCGAGGTGGCCAGCGCGTCGATGTAATCGGGGCGGTCGAAATAGGGCTGTACCGTGCGGGCCGCCGGTTGCCATTTTTCTTTCCCCAAGGCCGCAAAGAACGCATCATTCGCAGTCGCAGAAGTGGCCCCTGCGTAATGTGGATACAGCGGGAAAAAGAGGATTTTTTGACAGCCCGCAGCGACCATTGCCTCGACCTTGGATTTGGTTGAAGGGTTGCCATATCGCATGCAGAAATCGACCATGACTGCGTCACCATACCGCGCCTGCATCGACGCCTTGATCTTGGTGGTTTGGGCTTTTGTGATGGTCATCAACGGGCTTTCGCCCGCTTCTTCGTTCCAGATCGACTTGTACGCCGCGCCGCTGGTAAAGGGGCGTTTGGTCAAAATGATCAGCTGCAAAAGCGGTTGCCACAGCCATGGGCTGTAGTCGATGACCCTGCGGTCAGACAGGAATTCACCTAGATAACGGCGCATGGACCAGTAATCATAGTTGTCTGGTGTGCCAAGGTTGGCCAACAGAATGCCCACTTTGGGTGTCGGGATCTTTGGATGATCCGGCTGGGCATGGGCTGGACACAATGGCGACATCTGGCGTTCCTCTGTTAGGTGCATAGCGGTGAGATAGTGAGTTTGGCTGTGGCGTCAATCGCGGAGAGGTTTTTCATCGGTCGCAAGGGCGTCCGCCAACCGCTGCTGTGCAGAGCCGGGACGCAGCGGTTTGGGCTGGCTGTCAGCAGGGGCCCAGCCCGCCAGAAAGATCAGTTCGAACGTGGCGGTTATACGTCCGGCGTCTGTGGCAAAGTTATTCTGATAAAGCCCGGCAGCCGCGTCAAAGACAGCGCGGCGCGTCGGGTGGCGCAGGCGTGATTGCATCGCGTTGGTTTCCCCCATCGCGCGCAGATCACGCATCAGGTGCCACATGTCCTTATATTCGGTCTTGAGCGTTACAGAATCAGCGACCGGCAGCGCCAGTCCTGCGCGTTGCAGCAGCCCGCCGATATCGCGAAGTTCGGCCATCGGGGCGATGCGGGGTGACAGGCCACCGGTGACTTGCGATTCCGCCTGACCCAGACAGGCGCGCAATTCGTGCAGCGTTTGGCCGCCAAAGCTGACCGACAGGAAAAGCCCGTCCGGTGCCAAAGCACGGCGCGACTGGATGATTTGGCCAACAGGGTCATTTGCCCAGTGCAGCCCCATTGCGTGAACCACTAGATCGTGGGCGGTTTGGTTCAATTCCAAGGTTTCGCCATCTGGTACAATAACCGCGTCTGGACGCGACGCTGCCCACACCTGTGGAAAACCGGTCACGATAGCGGGACTGTTAAACGTTCTATTAACCATACCCAGCCGATCATCGATCTCGTTCAGGGCGGCGTGGTGCAAGAACAGGCCATCGTCGCTGGTACGGCGACGGTTGCGGATCAGGGCCGGTATGTCTGTCAGAATATTTTGCGCGTTCATAAAGGAACAATAAGGTCATGCTGTCCCAGTTACAAACCGCTGTCGGCCTAATTTATCCGCCTGTTTGTCTTGGGTGTAATCAAGCTGTCGATAAAACTGCGGGCCTTTGTGGTGCGTGCTGGCGCGAGACAGCTTTTATTGGTGGTACGATCTGTGACCGCTGCGGGGTGCCCTTGCCCGGCGGTGCTGCTGGTGAACTGGCGCATTGCGATTCTTGTATGACCCATCCACCGCCTTGGGTGCAGGGGCGGGCGGCGCTGTTGTACCGCGGCATTGGACGAAAAATGGTATTGGGGCTGAAACACGGGGACCGTCAGGAAATTGCACGGCCAGCGGGGCTTTGGATGGCGCGTGCAGTTGCGGCCACGCTGCCGGACGATACGTTGATCGCGCCGATCCCCTTGCATTGGCTGCGGCTGGTGAAACGGCGCTACAACCAATCCGCGCTGTTAGCCAAGGCAGTCGCACGCGAGACGGGGCAACCATGGTGTCCGGACCTTTTGCAGCGGATACGCCGGACAAAGCCCCTTGAGGGAAAGACTCGCGCGGAAAGGTTCGCGATGCTTGATGGCGCGATCTTGGTGCATCCCAAGCGTATTGATCGCTTGCAGGGGCGGTCCGTGTTGCTGGTTGATGACGTTATGACCTCGGGGGCGACGCTTTCCAGCGCTGCAAAGGCATGTATTGATGCCGGCGCGGGTTCGATACGTGTCGTTACACTGGCAAGAGTCGCAAAAGATACCTAAGTCTGTTTCCAATTGATTTGCTGAAAAGGATACAGCTATGAAACCCGTCGAGATCTACACCTCGCCGCTTTGCGGTTTTTGCCATGCGGCCAAGAGGCTGCTGAACGAAAAGGGCGTCAGCTTTGCCGAGGTGGATGTTCTGGCGCAGCCAGATCGCAAAGCCGAGATGGTAAAGCGCGCCAATGGCGGGCGCACTGTACCGCAAATTTTCATTGGCGATACGCATGTTGGCGGGTGCGATGATCTGTTTGCGCTAGAGCGTGCAGGCAAGCTGGACGCGTTGTTGGCGGCCTGATGAAGGCTGCGTTGATCCAGTTGAACGTGACCGATGATCCGGCCCGTAATTTGGCGGGCACGGTTGCGATGGTGTGCGATGCCGCAGATCAGGGGGCAACGTTCGTTTTGACCCCCGAGGTCACCAATTGCGTGTCCACCAATCGGGCGCATCAACACGATGTTTTGCAGCACGAAAGCGACGATATCACCTTGGCTGCGCTGCAAGATGTGGCGCGTGACAAGGGCATTTGGCTGCTGATTGGATCGCTTGGGCTGAAAACCGGCGATGCCGACGGGCGGTTCGCCAACCGGTCGTTTCTGATCGGGCCTGACGGGCTGATCGTGGCGCGTTATGACAAGATCCACATGTTCGATGTGGATATCGACGCGACCGAAAGCTACCGCGAATCAGCTGGCTACAGGCCGGGGGAACAGGCTGTCGTGGCACAGACCCCGTTCGGCAAGATCGGGATGAGCATCTGCTATGACATGCGATTCCCTTTGCTGTATCAGGCGTTGGCGCAGGCTGGTGCGGATATCCTGACCATGCCTGCCGCGTTTTCGCCAGTGACCGGGGCCGCGCATTGGCACACGCTGCTGCGCGCACGAGCGATTGAAACCGGTTGTTTTGTTCTAGCCCCCGCGCAAACTGGCGAACATGGCAGTGCGGCGCATAAAACGCGGAACACCTACGGACATTCATTGGCCGTGGCCCCATGGGGCGAGGTTTTGCTGGACGCGGGCGAAGCACCGGGCATTTATCTGTTCGAGATGGACATGGATCGCATCGCCGATGCACGCCGACGTGTTCCCAGCCTTGCCAACCGCCGCAACTTTGCAGCACCGTGAGGGGTAAGCTGTGACCGAGAACCGAAACTCTCTGGCGATCACCTTGATCAGTGAACTGCTGTCAGCGGATCAGCGGATGCGCAACCGTTTGACGCGGGTATTGCCCAAGGGCATGGAGATTTCGCATTTTTCGGTTCTGAACAATCTTGCGTGGCATGAGGGCGAAAAGACCCCTGCACAGCTGGCAGAGACATTTAATGTCACCCGCGGTGCCATGACCAATACGCTGAACAAACTGGTCTGGGCAGGATATGTCCACATCCGCCCCGATTGGGACGACGCACGCCGCAAAATGATCGCGATAAGTCCCGCAGGGCGACAAGCGCGAGACGACGCAATCAGGGCGATCACACCGCTGATCAACAATGTGGCAGACGAATTGGGCGAAGAACAAGTGCGCGCAACGCTTGAAACGCTGCGCGCACTTCGGAAATATTCCGAGGACTGAACCTATGCTGGTTTCGTGCTTGCCGTGACATAGTTCACGCTTAGATCGCGCGCGGATAGGCTCCAGGACCATGTGATCGGGTTGAAAACGAAACCTTTGCGGTCAACCGGCGTCAGCCCTGCGTTGCGCAGCAGATCGAACAGTTCGTCTGGGGTGATGAATTTCGACCATTCATGGGTGCCTTTGGGCAACCAGCGCATCACATGTTCGGCCCCGATAATCGCCATCATAAACGACTTTGGATTGCGGTTCAGGGTTGAACAAATCTGCAATCCGCCCGGTTTCAGCAATTGCTGGCAGGCGGTCAGATAATCTATGGGCGATGAAACATGTTCCACCACCTCCATGTTCAAAACGACATCAAATTGTTCACCGGCCTCGGCCATCGCTTCGGCTGTGGTGTGGCGGTAATCGATGGTCAGGCCGGATTGTTCAGCATGCACCTGCGCCACGGGAATGTTGCGTTCAGCGGCATCGGCACCAACAACATCGGCCCCCAGCCGCGCCATCGGTTCAGACAAAAGCCCGCCACCGCAGCCGATATCAAGGATTCGTAGCCCGGCAAAAGGTTTGTCCGTCTTCAAATCGCGGTCAAATTCGCCTGCAATCTGGCTGGTGATATAGTCCAACCGGCAGGGGTTCAGCATGTGGAGGGGTTTGAATTTGCCATTCTCGTCCCACCATTCGGCGGCCATGGCCTGAAACTTTTCAATCTCGGCGGGGTCAACGGTGCTTAGTGGCGCTTGCATTCTATTCTCTCTGTGCTCTTTTAGGTCCAAAGACTATATAGGCCTGTAATGGACAAAATCCCGGACCAAAAGCGCGCAGTTCAATATCTTTATCCCCCCGTTGATCCGTTTGACCAGCGGATGATGGACGTGGGCGATGGTCATGCTGTGTATTTTGAACAGTGTGGAAACCCCAAGGGCATTCCCGTGATTGTTCTGCATGGCGGCCCCGGCGGCGGGTGCAGCCCGTCGATGCGGCGCTATTTCGACCCTGAAAAATACCACGTGATTCTGTTCGATCAGCGCGGCTGCGGCCGGTCAAAGCCGTTTGCATCGGTGACGAATAACACCACTTGGGATTTGGTTGCGGATATCGAACGCATTCGCGAGGCGCTAGGGATCGATCAGTGGATCGCCTTTGGCGGCAGCTGGGGTGCGACGCTGGCGCTGATTTATTCCCAAGCCCATCCCGAACGGGTGCGCAACATCGTTTTGCGCGGTGTTTTCATGATGACCCAAGCCGAGCTTGACTGGTTTTACGGCGGTGGCGCTGGCAAGTTCTGGCCCGATTTATGGGCGCGTTTCGAGAATCTGATTCCGGTTGATGAACGCAATGACCTGATCGCCGCCTACCACAAACGGCTTTTCAGCGGCGATATGCAAACAGAGATCAAATACGGCAAGGCTTGGGCCGCATGGGAAAACGCGCTTGCGTCGATTCATTCATCTGGCAGCATGCACGAGGGGCCAGGGGAATATTCGCGCACCTTCTCGCGGCTTGAAAATCACTATTTCACCAATGCCGGTTTTCTGGAATTTGACGGGCAAATTCTGGCCAATGTGCCGCGAATCGCGCATATCCCCGGCGTAATCGTTCAGGGCCGCTATGACATGATTTGCCCCCCGACCAGTGCCTATCATCTGGCGCAAGCCTGGCCCAATGCAGAGCTTAAGATGGTGCGCAACGCGGGACATGCCTTGTCTGAACCCGGAATCAGTGCAGAACTGGTGCGCACGATGGACAGGATTGCAGCACAATGACACGTTCGATCATGGATCGTCGGGCGCTTTTTGCCACCGGTGCTGCGGCAGCATTGCTGGCGGCGACAGGGGTATCTGCGGCATCGGCCCCGACGCGCGGTGGGCGGTTGCGGATGGCCTTGTCCGGTGCGCAGCGCAGCGACAGCTGGGCGCAGGGTGATGGCTTGTTCATGCAGGTCGCACGTCAGGGGTTGATCTTTGATACGCTCACTGAAATTGCCGCTGACGGGACCTTGCGCGGTGAACTTGCGACAGATTGGGAGGTGTCAGAGGGTGGCCGCGTCTGGCAGTTTGATCTGCGCCAAGATGTGAGGTTTCACGATTCGCGCCCGATGACAGCCAAGGATGTTGCCGCGTCGCTCACGCTGGATGGTGTCGTTGACGTGATTGATCCGCATCAGATTCGTATCACGTTGAACAGTGCCGCGACGGACCTGCCCTTTACTTTGTCAGGACCCGAACATGTTATCCGCCCAGCACATGCACCCGACGCCGGTATCGGCACAGGCCTGTACAGTTTGCGCCGTTTCACGCCCGGTCAGCAGGTTTTGGCCGAACGTGTCGCGGATCACTACAAAGGCCCCAACGTTGGCTGGTTTGACGAAGTCGAACTGGTGTCGATCCCTTCAGAGCCGGTGCGGGCGCAAGCCTTGGCCGAATATCTGGTCGAGGCGGCTGATCTTTCCGATCCCCAACCACTGGGCGGGTATGACGATATCGCCTTGCTGCCCTCAGCGCGGGGGATGACCCATGCGGTATCACGGGGGCTGGCGATGCCAACCAGAACGGGCCAGAACCGTCCGCTGGACAACCTGCGCGCGGCTGAACGCTGGTGGTTCGCCTAAGGGCCGATTCCAGACAGGGCTTGCAGTTTCCGCATCTGAGGCGTATATCCCAATCAACAGCGGCGCATTCGGGTCCAAACCAAATGCTCCACCGATCTTGAACACGGGCCGCGCGCCCGTTTTTTTGTGCCTGCTGAAAATCGCAGGACGATAAGTGAGAATATGAACAACGACCTGATTGCCAAAGCCGCCATAGACCGCCGCATGGCCGAGATCATCACACCGGTGATCGAGGATATGGGGTTTGAACTGGTGCGTGTCCGTCTGATGTCTGGCAAAGCAACGACATTGCAAATTATGGCAGACCGCCCCGATGGCGGGATCGAAGTCGATGAACTGGCCTTGGTCAGTCAAGCTGTCAGTGCCGTTCTGGACGTGGAAGACCCGATTTTGGACGAATACACGCTTGAGGTTTCAAGTCCCGGTATCGACCGCCCTTTGACGCGCCTCAAGGATTTCGACATGTTCGAAGGCTATGAGGCCAAGATTGAAACCGCCGATTTGATCGACGGACGCCGCCGCTTTAAGGGCGCGCTGGCTGGTGTCGAAGATGATGAAGTACTGATCAACGTTGAAGAGGGCACGATTGGCCTCAAGTTCGAATGGCTGACGGATGCCAAGCTGGTTCTGACCGATGATCTGATCAAAGAAATGCTGCGCCAACGCAAAGCGTCGGGTGCAATTGACGAAACCAAATTCGATGACATCGAGACCGAAGGGTCCACCGAGGGAGACGACTAAATGGCCATTACATCTGCCAACCAGCTGGAACTGCTGCAAACCGCCGAGGCTGTTGCCCGCGAAAAGATGATCGACCCCAACCTCGTGGTTGAAGCGATGGAAGAATCGCTCGCTCGGGCTGCCAAGTCGCGCTACGGCGCTGAAATGGACATTCGCGTGGCCATCGACCGCAAGACAGGTCGCGCAACATTCACCCGCGTGCGCACCGTTGTCGCTGATGACGAGCTTGAGAACTATCAGGCTGAATTCACCGTAGAGCAGGCCAAGCAGTACATGGCCAACCCCGAAATCGGTCAGGAATTTTCCGAAGAAGTTCCACCGGTCGAGATGGGCCGTATCGCAGCACAATCCGCCAAGCAGGTGATCTTGCAAAAGGTCCGCGAAGCCGAACGTGACCGTCAGTACGAAGAATTCAAAGACCGCGCCGGCACGATCATCAACGGTCTGGTCAAGCGCGAGGAGTATGGCAACGTTATCGTCGATGTGGGCGCTGGCGAAGCGATCCTGCGCCGTAACGAGAAAATCGGTCGCGAATCGTATCGCCCGAACGACCGTATCCGTGTCTACATCAAGGACGTGCGCCGCGAGCAGCGCGGGCCGCAGATTTTCCTGAGCCGTACAGCCCCAGAATTCATGGCCGAACTGTTCAAGATGGAAGTGCCAGAAATCTATGACGGCATCATCGAGATCAAAGCCGTTGCTCGTGACCCCGGTTCGCGCGCCAAAATCGCCGTTATTTCCTATGATAACTCCATCGACCCTGTCGGTGCCTGCGTCGGTATGCGCGGCAGCCGTGTTCAGGCCGTTGTGAATGAACTTCAGGGCGAAAAAATCGACATCATTCCGTGGAACGAAGACCAGCCAACGTTCCTTGTGAACGCGTTGCAGCCTGCGGAAGTGTCCAAAGTTGTTCTGGACGAAGAAGCCGGCAAAATCGAAGTCGTGGTCCCAGAAGAGCAGTTGAGCCTTGCGATTGGTCGTCGTGGTCAAAACGTGCGCTTGGCGTCGCAACTGACCGGTCTGACGATCGACATCATGACAGAAGAGCAGGAAAGCGCGCGCCGTCAGGCCGAGTTTGAACTGCGCACCAAGCTGTTCATGGACAACCTCGATCTGGACGAGTTCTTTGCACAGTTGTTGGTTTCCGAAGGGTTCACCAACCTTGAAGAAGTCGCCTATGTCGAAGTTGATGAACTGTTGGTCATCGACGGTGTTGACGAAGCAACGGCTGGCGAATTGCAGGCCCGTGCCCGTGATGTGCTGGAAGCCAAGAACAAAGCGGCACTGGATGCGGCGCGTGCCTTGGGTGTTGACGACACGCTTATTGAATTTGACGGCCTGACACCCCAGATGATTGAGGCATTGGCAAAAGACGACGTAAAAACGCTTGAAGATTTCGCCACTTGTGCGGATTGGGAACTTGCCGGGGGCTGGACAACGGTCGATGGCGTGCGCACCAAGGATGAAGGTACTCTTGAACCCTTCGAGATGACTTTGGAAGAAGCACAGCATTTGATCATGACCGCCCGCGTTCTGCTGGGTTGGGTTGATCCCGCCGAGCTTGAGCCAAAAGTCGAAGAAGGCGACGAAGACGCCGCAGAAGACGAGGAGGCCGAGGCCTGATCGTAGGTCTTGGGGAACGATATGGTACGCGGCGGCGTTTCTAAAGATCGGGAAGACGGTCCAGAGCGGAAATGCATCGCCACAGGCGAAGTGCAGCCGAAGAACGGGTTGATCCGTTTTGTCGTTGGCCCTGATTTACAGGTTTTCCCGGATATTCTGGGGAAACTTCCGGGCCGGGGCATCTATGTGGCCGCTGACAGGGCCGCATTGGAACTTGCCGTGAAAAAAGGGCTATTCGCCCGTGCGGCTAAACAACCTGTTAAGGTTGATGAAGGATTGGTGGACGAGGTTGAAAAACAGCTTGTCCGCCGTGTGGTTGATCTGATTTCGCTTCAGCGCAAGGCCGGTAAGGCCGTCGCGGGGTACGAAAAAGTCAAAGGTTGGCTGCAAATGGAAGAAGCCGAAGTTCTGATCCAAGCAGTGGATGGATCGGGTCGCGGCAAGTCGAAACTGAGCACGCCGCACTTTGGTCATTACATTGGATGGCTGACGGCAGACGAATTGGGTTTGGCATTCGGACGCCAAACTGTGATACATGGGGCGCTCGCCTCTGGTGGACTCACCTCTCGTGTTGTAGAGGAAGCCCAACGGCTAAGAGGCGTACGCATAAACGAGGGTGGCAACGGTCACCCGAAAGGATAGACGAGCTAGATGAGCGATAGTGACGGCAAAAAGACATTGGGCCTTCGTGGTGCGCCAGCGCGCCCGGGCAACGTAAAGCAAAGCTTTAGCCATGGACGTACCAAAAACGTCGTGGTCGAGACCAAGCGCAAGCGCGTTGTGGTGCCCAAACCTGTTGGCGTAAAGCCTACGGGTGGTAGCAATCCTTCGCTGGGGGATCCTAAAAAGCGTCCCGCAGGTATTACCGATTCCGAAATGGAACGCCGGCTGAAAGCGGTACAAGCCGCCCGTGCCCGTGAATCAGAAGAAGCGGAAGCCCGCGCTGCCGAAGAAAAGGCACGCGCTGAGGACCGCGAACGGCGTCGCGCCGAAATCGATGCCAAAGAGGCAGAAGAACGCGAGCGCGAAGAGAGCCTGAAGGCGAAAGCTGCAGAAGACGAACGGCGCAAGGCAGAAGCCGAAGCCGCCGCAGTTGCTGCCGCGGCCCCTGCTGCTGTTGAACAACCTTCTTCCGCCAAGATGCCCAACACCAAGGGCGGCGCACCTGCACCTGTGGTCCGCAAGAAAGAAGGCGACCGCGAGGAAACCAACAAGCGCAACAAAGCTGGCGACGACAGCCGCCGTTCCGGCAAGCTGACGCTAAACCAGGCTTTGACCGGCGGCGAAGGTGGCCGTCAGCGTTCCATGGCGCAGATGAAGCGCAAGCAGGAACGTCAGCGTCAAAAGGCGATGGGTGGTTCGGTTGAGCGCGAAAAGGTCGTGCGTAACGTGAACCTGCCCCCAGCGATTGTGGTTTCCGAGTTGGCAAACCGTATGGCCGAACGCGTTGGTGCTGTCGTAAAGGCGCTGATGAACAATGGCATGATGGTGACGCAGAACGAAACAATCGACGCGGATACAGCCGAGCTGATCATCGAAGAATTCGGCCATAAAGTGGTTCGGGTTTCGGATGCAGACGTCGAAGATGTCATCAAAGAAGAGATTGATAACCCGAAAGATCTGGTTACGCGTCCTCCGGTCATCACAATCATGGGACACGTCGACCACGGTAAGACATCGTTGCTGGATGCGATCCGCAAAGCCAAGGTTCAATCCGGCGAAGCGGGCGGTATCACGCAGCACATCGGTGCCTATCAGGTGACAACAGACAACGGCCAAGTGCTGAGTTTCCTCGATACACCTGGCCACGCGGCGTTTACGTCGATGCGGTCACGCGGTGCTCAGGTAACTGACATTGTTGTTCTGGTGGTCGCGGCGGATGACGCTGTTATGCCCCAAACGATCGAAGCGATTAACCACGCAAAAGCGGCCAACGTGCCGATGATCGTGGCAATCAACAAGATCGATAAATACGAAGCGAACCCAGACAAGGTCCGTACGGATCTGCTGCAACATTCGGTTATCGTTGAAAAAATGTCCGGTGATGTGCAGGACGTTGAAGTGTCTGCGACCACAGGGCAGGGCCTTGATGAATTGCTCGAAGCGATTTCGCTACAAGCTGAACTGCTTGAACTGAAAGCAAATCCTGATCGCGCTGCCGTTGGTGCCGTGATCGAGGCGCAGCTTGATGTTGGTCGCGGTCCGGTTGCGACTGTTCTGATCCAGAATGGTACGCTGCGCCAAGGCGATATCTTTGTTGTCGGTGAGCAATACGGTAAGGTCCGTGCGCTGATCAATGATCAGGGTGAACGCATCAAGGAAGCAGGCCCATCTGTTCCGGTCGAGGTTCTTGGCCTGAACGGGACACCTGCTGCTGGTGATGTTCTGAACGTGACAAGCACCGAAGCGCAGGCACGCGAAATCGCGGAATACCGCGCCAATGCTGCCAAGGACAAACGTGCCGCTGCCGGTGCTGCCACCACGCTGGAACAGCTGATGGCGAACGCTAAAGCGGATGAAACAGTGTCGGAACTGCCACTGCTGATCAAAGCTGACGTTCAAGGTTCAGCCGAAGCGATTCTTCAGGCGATGGAAAAAATCGGCAATGACGAAGTTCGTGTACGGGTTCTGCATTCGGGCGTTGGTGCCATCACCGACACTGACGTCGGTCTGGCCGAAGCGTCGAACGCACCGATTATCGGTTTCAACGTCCGTGCCAATGCGTCGGCCCGTGCCACCGCCAACCAAAAGGGTGTCGAGATCCGATATTACTCGGTCATCTATGACATGGTTGACGATGTAAAAGCGGCTGCAAGTGGCCTGCTCAGCAACGAAATCCGCGAACATTTCATCGGCTATGCGTCGATCAAAGAGGTGTTCAAGGTTACAGGTGTTGGCAAAGTCGCTGGTTGTCTGGTCACCGAAGGCAAGGCAAGCCGCGCCGCTGGCGTGCGTCTGCTGCGCGACGATGTTGTGATCCACGAGGGTACGCTGAAGACACTCAAGCGCTTCAAAGACGAAGTGTCCGAAGTGCCGTCAGGTCAGGAATGTGGTATGGCCTTCGAGAACTACGAAGACATCCGCGCAGGCGATGTGATCGAAATTTTCACCCGCGAAGAAGTTGTTCGTACGCTGGACTGATCAAAGCCTATTCGAAAATCGTATCAGAAGCCCGGTTGAATTGCCGGGCTTCTGTCGTTTCGAACCACTGCGTTTCTTCGTTGTAGCTAAGCCTCTCAATGTCGATTCGATCCCCCGAAATATCAATAACATTGAAATCATTCGGTTCGCCGCGCACGCGCGAAGACAGGCTGGTGCCGGCGTGCAACTGCACAGCCGTCGTTGTACCGGATTCGATGGTGAAATTGCCTGCGTGCCACGTATGTAAATGCCCCGACAGAATGAGATTTGCGCCGCAAGACAGCAGTCTCGACAATGCGGCTTCGGCACCGGGAATCGGCTTTTTGTTCGTTTCTGCTGGATGCTCAAGGGGGTGATGCACAACAAGAACGCGGGCTTTGCTGGCCGGCGCACCATCCATTGCGTCGCAGGCGTGATTGATGCGTTCCGCCGTCAGCCGTCCCGTTTGCCAAGAAAACCGGTCGACGGAATTTATGCCGACGACGATCATCTCGTCGTTTTCAAAGTTGGGCGTTAGATCCTGATCGATCCATTTTCTGTACGACCGCCAAGGCCAGAAAAAACGCCGAAACGGGCGGTGCAATGACACATCGTGGTTCCCGGGAACGGATAAAACCTTCGCGCTAATCCGGTCAATAAAATCACGCGCTTCCTTGAACTGCCCTTCGCGCGCGCGTTGCGTCAGATCGCCTGATATCACCACAAGGTCAGGCGAAACGTCGTTAACGCATGCAATCAGCGGCTCTAGCAAATCAGGCCGGTCTTTTCCAAAATGAAGATCAGATAAATGAATTACTCTGCTCATCGAACACCACTTTCCAAATCCGAAGGTACGATCAAATTCAACGCCTTCTGCCTCATCCGGAGCTTGAAAGGACCCTTCATTTTTGCCAGTTCACCGTCGCGGGCCACGGGGCGCGTGCGGCGTGACATTTCAATGTCGATTTCTGTGCCGCAATGCATTTCGTAATCGGTCTTTTGCTTGGCGACGCCCAACAAAAGGGTTGCTGCATGTTTCAACAATCCCCACCGATTCGTGTCCGGTGCGACTAGCAGCACCATGCCCCCATCAGCGATGCAGTCTTCGCCGCTTAGGCCCATTTCTTTTAACTGAAACGCATTGCTGATGGCAAAGATCAGTGGGGTCCGATGTTTGGTCGACGTGCCGTCGACCCTTACGGTCAACTTAAGGGGGGCACGCAGGGTCGCCAATGCTTTGACGACCGACCAATAGGCTGCAATCCTACTCCGGCCCCACCGCTCATAAATCCCCTCACGGGTTTGCAAGATCGCGGGATAAGCACCGATGCTGGTATTGTTCAGAAACACCTTGTCGTTGATAACGGCAATATTGGTTTGTCTGATTTCGCCAGCGGCAATGACATCAACTGCGTCTTCCACCAACTCGGGAAGGTTCAGGGACCTGGCGAAATAGTTAAACGTGCCAGCCGGGATTATACCCATCTGATTGTCAAACCCCAACAGCCCAGCAGCGACGCCGCAGATGGTACCATCACCGCCTGATGCAATGATCGTCGCGTCCGGTGATGCGGCCGCAGCTGATAAAGCTATTTCTTCTAGGTCATTACCAGGTTCAAATTCGATGAATTCAACGGAAATACCATGAAAACCAAAGCGTTCGGTTATCTTTGTTTTTCTATCTTGGCCATCTTTACGACCCGAACCTTTGTTCAGGATTACAACGACACGTCCGGGTTTCATTTGGGTACCACCTATATCACTCGTGACAAACGCCCCGTGACATAGAAAAGTTCAAAAAACCTGACGTTTATGCGTTGTTTTTGCGGGTGATAGGCTTGCCAGTGTACACGGCGTCATCAACCTGAACCGAGATGTAGCCGTTCGGCAATTCGCGGACAAAGATGCCTTGTACCGACACGGTTGTTCCCACTGTAATTGTACGCAACATTCGAATTCCCCCCAGAATCTAACTATTGAAACCAGTATAGGTTGTGCTTTTACACTGTCTAGCAACAAAAATAAGAAAGCGTTAAATTTGGACGAACTTTTGCAACAATAAAACCCTGCCTACAACCAGTCCCGTAGAATTGGGATCAACGGAATGTCGGCGGCGGGCATAGGGTAATCTTTTAACGCAGTAGGCCGCACCCATTTTAACGTCTGCCCTTCCTTCGCATGCGGCGTGCCGCCCCACTTGCGACAGGCAAAAAGCGGCATCAACAGGTGAAAGTCATCGTATGCGTGGCTCGCAAACGTCAACGGCGCAAGGCAGGACATCCATGTATCGATCCCCAGTTCCTCGTGCAATTCGCGCACCAGTGCCGCCTCGGGCGTTTCACCCTGCTCGACCTTGCCGCCGGGAAATTCCCATAGGCCTGCCATGGATTTTCCGGGCGGGCGCTGTGCCAGCAGCACGCGCCCGTCCACGTCGATCAAGGCGACAGCCGAGACCAACACCATTTTCATGAACGGTAGTCCGCGTTGATTTCGATATAACCATGGGTCAGATCACAGGTCCAAACCGTGGCTTTGCCATCACCAAGGCCGAGATCAACGCCGATGACGATGTTCTGCCCTTTCATATGGGCAGCGGCCGCCGTTTCAGAATAGTTGGGGCTGCGCCAGCCATCTTTGGCCACTTCGATATCGCCAAAACGGATCGAAAGGCGGTCCCGATCCGCTGCAGCGCCGGATTTACCAATCGCCATGACGACACGACCCCAGTTGGGGTCTTCACCAGCGATGGCTGTTTTGATCAGGGGGGAATTCGCAATCGCCATGCCGTGCGTTTTGGCATCGGCGTCAGAGGCAGCGCCGGTCACTGCAATCTCGACGAATTTTGTGGCACCTTCACCGTCCTGAACCACCTGATGCGCGAGATCTAACATCAGATCGTGCAGCGCCGTGGAAAAAGCATCGCTGTCGCTGGCATCCACGCCTGAAGCGCCTGTGGCCGCCAGGATCAAGCTGTCGGATGTTGACGTATCGCTGTCGACGGTGATGCAGTTGAACGTAGTGTCAGTATGGCTGGATAACATAGTCTGCAAAGCGGGTTGGCTGACCACTGCATCAGTAAAGATGTAAACCAGCATCGTTGCCATATCCGGCGCGATCATGCCGGAGCCTTTGGCGATCCCTGCGATTTTGACTGTTTTACCGTCAATCGTAACCTCGGCTTTGGCCCCCTTGGGAAAGGTGTCGGTTGTCATGATCGCCTTGGCAGCGTCGCTTATGCCGTTGGCAGTCAGCTTGGCTTGCAGATCAGACAACACTGCCGTTACGCGGTCGTGGGGCAGGGGTTCGCCAATAACACCCGTCGACGACGTGAATACCCGCGATTGCGGAACGCTGCACGCATCGGCGACAGCGGCGGTAATTGCCTCGACTGCTGCAACGCCGCCTTTGCCGGTGAATGCATTGGCGTTGCCGGAGTTTACCAAAATCGCAGCACCTGCATCAGAGGCCCCGCCAATCTTGGCCTGGCAATCCAGCACGGGGGCCGCACGGGTTGCAGATCGGGTAAACGCGCCAGCGATGGTCGAACCGGGTGCCAGTTCTGCAAGCATAACGTCGGTGCGGCCTTGGTATTTTACACCGGCCGCGATGGTGGCGAAACGCACACCATCAATGACAGGAAGATCAGGAAAGTGATCGGGTGCCAGCGGGGATACAGCGGTGATCTTGCCCATTGATTACTCCAACAAGCCCAGGTTGGTCAGAACCGTGGGATCAACTGCGTCAGCAGCCGAACGGTCAACATCTGCGGCTTCGGTGGTTTCTTCAATCAACGCTTGTGCTTTGACTTGGCGCACCTGAGTTTCCAGCTCGTCTTTTACTTCGTCGAGCGCAGGCGCTTCTTTCTGGCGCTTCTCATCCAGTTTGATGACATGCCAGCCGAATTGTGTTTTTACAGGCTCGGAGACCTCACCGGGCGACATCGCTTTCACGGCTTCCTCAAATTCAGGAACCATTTGACCTGCGCCGAACCAACCAAGGTTGCCGCCGTTTGGACCAGTCGGGCCTGTTGAGACCTCTTTGGCAACGGTTGCGAAATCTTCGCCAGCGTCGATACGTGCTTTGGCAGCCAACGCCTCTTCTTCGGTTTCAACAAGAAGGTGAGACGCGTTATATTCCGTGCTGGGCGCTGAATCTGCGAACTTTGCGTCGTAGGCTGCTTTCACTGCCTCTTCGGTCACAGTCGTCATGGTAATGCGGTTGATTTCTTCACCAGCTAGCAGCGAGCGGCGCTCGTTTGTGATCGCATAATCGACGCGGGCAGGTGCCTCGCCAAAGCCGTCAGCCAAAACTTGCTGCTGCACTAGCTGGTCAAGGATACCTTCAAAAAGCACATCATCGGGCAATTGGGCGTATTGTTGGGGCAATTGCGCGCGCGCAATGATCATCTGACCGAGTGTAATTTCTGTGCCGTCAACGGTTGCAACGACCGTCGCGGCTGTCTCGCCCTCGGCAAAAACACCCGTTGCGGCCAATGAAAGGGCCATTGCCCCAAAAAATGTTGCATGTTTCAGCATTAAACGTTCCCTTGATGAGCCGTGGAGGGCCACGGCGTTGACACTGCATATCCGGCCCCTTACATCCGATTAAAGCCTTTGAGGGGGCTGGCCTTGGCCCTTATGTAAATGGCCTACCGTTGGCCTACAAGCGACCTCCTCGCAATAACATGAAAGTAGCGCGTAATCGCGCCGTCGGAGAAAATATGCTGGGTTTCGGAAAAATTGCCAAAAAGGTGTTTGGCACGGCCAATGACCGCAAAGTGAAATCGGTGCGTCCATTGGTCGATAAGATCAATGCGCTGGAGCCAGAATTTCAGGCTCTGACGGATGAGGGTATCATTCAGAAAACCCGCGAGTTTCAGACCCGCGCGCAGGGTGGTGAAAACCTCGATGATATGCTGCCAGAAGCATTTGCCAACTGCCGCGAGGCCGCGCGCCGTGCGCTTGGTCTGCGTGGATTTGATACGCAGCTTATGGGTGGCATTTTCCTGCATCAGGGTAACATCTCTGAGATGAAGACAGGTGAGGGTAAAACCCTTGTTGCGACTTTCCCTGCCTACCTGAACGCGCTGTCGGGCAAGGGCGTGCATATCGTGACCGTGAACGACTATCTTGCGAAACGCGACGCTGAGTGGATGAGCAAGGTTTATACCGCGCTTGGCATGACCACCGGCGTTGTTTATCCGCAGCAACCCGAAGGCGAGAAAAAGGCCGCTTATCTGTGTGACGTGACCTACGCCACCAACAACGAGCTTGGCTTTGATTACCTGCGCGACAACATGAAGTCCGAGTTGTCCCAGATTTATCAGCGCCCGCATAACTTTGCGATTGTGGATGAGGTCGACTCGATCCTGATCGACGAAGCCCGCACGCCGCTGATCATTTCTGGCCCTGCACAGGATCGCGCAGAAATGTACCGTCAGATCGACAAGATCGTGCCTGATCTCAAAGACGAGCACTATACGATTGATGAAAAGGTGAAGCAGGCCACCTTTACCGATGAGGGCAACGACTGGTTGGAAGAGGCGCTGAGCAGCAAGGGCATTCTTCCGGAAGATCAATCGCTCTATGATCCAGAAAGCACCACCA
>ERZ651776.541-NODE-541-length-52223-cov-4.990296_pt1 | contig 52223 bp, 49 predicted proteins | sample MGYA00514761_ERZ651776 | MGnify/ENA metagenome assembly ERZ651776
CGAAGAAATGTTATCAAACGAACCAATCGTCGTGTCAACCTACGGAATGCTTGATACCGAAAAAAATAATAACCTCCTTCATAAAATAAAGTGGAATCGAATCATATTTGACGAAGCCCATCATCTTCGCAATAAAAAAACGAAGAAGCTGAAAGGCGCTCAAAAACTGAAAGAATCTAACACTAAATGCATCATGTGGTTTGTGACAGGCACTCCAATACAAAATCGTCTATCAGACCTGCACAGCCTTTATAAAGTACTCGGAATACCCAAAGACGAATATAAAAATCCCAAGAACCACAACAATCTAATTAAAAAGTATCTTATTAAACGAATGAAAAAAGAAATAAAACTAAACATACCCGAAACAAGTGAGCAAACAATATATATAGACTGGGAAAACGAAGCGGAGCGCGACGTGGCAGAAGAACTGCATGCGTATTCGGTGACTCAATCAAAAATACCAAACGCCGAAAAATGCAAATTCACCAATCCTTATGAGAAACCAATGCTTCCATTCACAATGTTTGCCAAACAATTATGTGTGTGTCCAAAAGCATTTCAACCCCACGTAACAAATCTGCTAAGAAAAGACAAAGAGGACGATGAAAAAACACTTACAAATATGCTGGTAAACACGGGCAATAGCAAGATGGACACAGTAATAAGGACAATACTAAAACGAAAAAACAATCGTAAAAAGCTAGTGTTTTGTCAATTTAGGTCGGAAATAAACACAATCAAAGAGGCACTAAAATCAAACGGAGTAACAGTCGATGTAGTAGACGGTTCAACATCGAGAAAAAGACGGAATGAAATCCTTGAAAACCAGGACAAGCCACAAAATCAAGACCCCAATTACACATTGATTCTGCAAATCCAGGTAGGTTGTGAAGGACTAAATCTACAATCATTTAGCGAAGTATATTTTGTAAGTCCAAACTGGAACCCAGCAATTGAAGACCAAGCAATCGCGCGTTGCCACCGAATCGGTCAAAATCAACAAGTTGAAATATTCCGATTCTATATGAACGATTTCGACCGATATTCTGTAAGTTTGGATAACCATATTAAAGAAAAGCAAGAAGAAAAGCGATCAATAATGATATAGTAACAAAAAGTAAAGATAACAAAAAAGTAAAGATAACAAAAAGTAAAGATAACAAAAAAGTAAAGATAACAAAAAGTAAAGATAACAAAAAAGTAAAGATAACAAAAAAGTAAAGATAACAAAAAAGTAAAGATAACAATCCAATATATATTTTTTTTACGGATATTATATATAAAATGGATACGAAAGGAAAATTTGCAGATGAATATATTGGTTTAGTTAAATGTAACCTAAATAAATCGCCATGTATATATCAGCGTCCTACCACGAAAGAAATACAAGAATTATGTGACGAAAAAGGCATTGAACAACAATATATAGAAAAGGTTATGAACATCTTCAACAATATAGAAGGAAGTAGTGGTGGAGCTGCAGCCGAGGAAGATTCACCTAGCTTCTCGTCGTCACAGAGTACATCAGAAAGTAGTTCATCAAACAGTTCTGATGACGAGTCATTAAGTCCGTCACAATATGTATCAAGGACTGGATACACCCAAACCCAACAAAAAAATTACGTAGACAGATTACTGTTAGCATTAGCATTAGGTGCCGGAGGAGTAGCAATAAGTGTAGGAGTTACCTCAGTAGCAACAACACAAGATTATTTAGTATCTCAGGGATTAATGGACCCATTATGTAAGGGTCCGTTAGACCGCATTGCCAGGGAGGCGGCGAGACAGTTAGAGCCAGCATTAGCAGGCCCATCATGTGAAGATAGATTAAAAAGAGCGGAAGCTATGATGACTTGGGCAAAGGGTGTAATTGGTACTACATACACTGGATTTTCGTGGGCTAATTGGGAAATGTTTAGAAATTTATTGAAAGACCGCATTTTTGAACCGATGGACCAACAGAAAAGAGTAACAAAAAATATAAAGAAGAAAAGGCAAAAAGCCAGAACAAAAAGAAGAGCGAAAAAAGCAGCAAAAAAAGCAGCAAAAAAATCAGCTAAAAGAAAATCGCGTTCAAGAAAACCACCGTCACCCGGCGGTCCTAGTGGCTCAATGTCAAGACCAAAGTCAAAGTCAAGCTCAAAGTCAAGATCAAAGTCAAGCTCAAAGTCAAGATCAAGGTCAGGGTCAAGGAAACGGTAAACAAATTAAAAGTGAATTAAAAATGTATAAAAAAAACTATTTTATACATTTTCATCATTATTCACACTTTTTTTTTTGAATAATTTTTTAACATTTTCCCTATTTTCTAAAATAAATTCTATATCTTCATCGCACATATCAATATGTGTTTCACTGCACCCAACCATAAGTCGATGTAGAATATTACCACCACATTGTTCGGGTGGCATATAATTGTCAGGTAGTATCAATCTACTACATCTTTCCATACAACAGAAACAACATAATTTATGTAGAAAAAAACACAATTTATAATTTTTTCTGATGTCTGCGTTTGTAATTTCCTGTTGAAAAATCTTATCAATCATAGAAAAGGCCGTATTCAAAAATAATATAGTATCAATTACATTCTTCTTTTGTTTGAAAAGCAAAGACAATCTATTTTTATATTCAATCGTAATATTATAATTATTTTGTTTTTGAATTTGATTAATGAATCTAATTTCATTTTTAACATTTTTTAAATTTGTTAATGTTTTAGCCTTATAATCATCTATTTTTTTAATAACAGAGAAAACATTTGTATTGTAAATTAATGGATATGTATAACGAATAAAACGCGGAATAATAAATTGATTAGTTTCTTTGATATCTCCTATTTTTTCTTCGACTCTTTTAATGTTTTCTCTCATCTCATTAATAAGCTTTGTTTCGGCACCCTGTCTTTCCGAATACATACTGTCTATTTTATTACGCTGCGAATCAGAAATCCACTTTTCTCTCTCACCATCTCTATGAGGACACAAATATTCGATTACTTTTTTGTGCTCACACCATTGTCTTATAACATTATCAGACGTCAATATAGGATTACTAAACAGCAAAACATTTCCTGATTGGAATTCAACGTATGTTTGCAGTTTATCATATTGATGCGAAGAAATTTTATAAGCTTCGGCGGATGCGTCTAATTTTAAGTAGTTAATAATAGCCAATAAAAAGGCAACGAATGCAGAAATTGCCGACAAAATAATCTCTCCCTGTAAATGACAATGAAATGGTGATTGTAAAACCGAAACCAACGCCGATAAAAAAATGGCAGGTAACATTAAACGGTTTAGAATTGTAACAGTATAGCTCCGCGATTCCATATATATAATCTTTTGTCCCTTTAAATAACTAGCCAGAATATCCAGAGCCGATGAATAACGATGTATAATGTCTTGTTCATATGATTTATTAATCTGTCGACGTACGCTATTATACGATAATTTTTTATAATTAATACTAGCACCATTAACAAATTTCTTACTTGAACGCTTATAAGGTCTCCTAATTTCTTTATTATCACCACTATTATTTTTATCATAATTTTTATCATAATTTTTATCATAATTTTTATCATAATTTTTATCATAATTTTTATCATAATTTTTATCATATTTTTTATCAATATTATGTTTCATTTCGTGAAATGCAGGTGAAGAATGTATGTTACAACTATCTGTATCTGTATCTGTATCGGTATCGGTATCACTAGGTTCGCTTCCAATCCCATTGCTAGTTAGTAAAATACGCGGTGAAGTAGATTTTATTTCATTGTTGGATTCAGAATCGTTAGACGTTGATAATTTATTAATAATATTATTATCAAGATTAATCAAATTAAATTTATCACTAGTAGCACTATCATTATTATGTCCACTAACATGATTATTAGTTTTTAAATTATCAATACTTAATTTAATATTGTAAGATAAATCTGTATTCATTTTAATGTATTATGTATTTAGATAATTATTTACCCGTAGAACCAAAACCACCCTCTCCGCGATTAGTTGTTCCCAAATCGGATTCGTTGTCAACAATTTCAACCAAAACAGGGTAACTGAGTTCGGGTGGACAAATTTGGACAACGCGCGAACCCTTTTCCACCTTGAAATCTCCGTCGTTAGACGAGTCTCTATTGTCAAACGCCGCAATAATATTACCACGATATCCGGAATCAATAATACCCACAGAATTCGAAAGACGCAAAGGAGTTTTGGTGCCGGTGCTTGACCGTGGATACAAATAATACCCAACAGGCTTCTCGTCAGCTGCATCACGACCAGCAAATGAATAAAAAGTCCTATTCATACTGCACTTAATCAAATGGTTCATTTTATAACCCAATGTACTACTCTGAATAACTTCTTCAACAGGCACAAATAAATCAAATCCAGCATCAAATTCAGCATAAATATCGTCGTATATACATTTATTCATAACTGTGTTATGTTTATCAACCGCACCAACATACAAGTTGCGAACATCATCACCAACATCATCAGAAATAAATAGTTTCAAAATAAAGTAAGGTTGTAGAGCTCGTTTTTCTACACTAGTATTAGGACGCAGTCCCACCGCAATAGAACCAATGTTATTATTCTTACTAGATACTTGCTGAGACATATAATATGTATATGTCTTATTTATTTATATCAATTTTATATAAAATTTATATAAATAGCACGACAGCACACCTTAAAATATGGAATAAATTAATAATATGGTGCTTGACAGTCGCCCCAATTCCAATCAGCAGGAAACCCCCCACCCGGCGTTGTATAATTAACATTGCATTCCGAATTATGATTGATCCATTGCGGCCAATGTGCCTTACATTTCGGCGTAGGCAGACAATTTTTGGTGAGTAATCCCGCCTTCATATAATCACTCGATGAGATAGCCCCCGTAGCCGATTCCCCCACTGCTAATACGCCGGTAGTTTTACATTTGTTATTACAAACCCCAGCATCTTCGCTGTCCACTCCGCAAGTGGTAGTGGTCTCTGTACGAACCTTATCAACATGTCCACTCTGCGAATGGTCGTATTCATTAAATACCTGAACCCAATACTTCGTATTCTCGGCAGTGCATCCATTATGAAACACTGATGTAGGGTTTCGAATACTAGTAGTAATATATCCATTGTTATTCATATTTGACCTTTTAATAATATTAGGATTATTTGCACTACAATAACTATTACTGCGTCCCAATGAGGATTGTCCAACCCACCCTTGACTGCGGTGTCCACCATTTAATGAAAACCCCTTTCCATAACCTGAAACTGGTTGATTCATTCCTCTAGATTTACGTTTCATTGCAACAATAGACATATAAATTAAACAAATATAAAAAACCTGTTATTTTCATCTTTCTCCATACACCTTTTTAAGAAATAATAAATCGGACTATCAAGCAAATCCTCTAAATTAAGCTCGAGGTAATGTAATATTAATAAGGCAACGCTGTAATAAATACACGAAATATTCGTAACAAATGGCAAGTTCTTATTTTTATCCTTGTAAAAATTAATCAATTCGGGGGCCATAAAGTCGCTTTTAAAACTCACAGGATTAGTAATAGTAATATAATTATCACCACCAGCACGAGCCCCAGCACGAGCCCCAGCACGAGCACTGTCAATTGTAACGACCTTATTATTTGTTTCATCATAGCTATTAATGATATACCATTGATCATTAATAACACTTATATCATCTAGGTCAAAAAATAAAAAGCTCTTATTAAATTTTGCTAATACTTCAAGTTGAATACCTAAACAAATACACAATCTTTGACCCTCATAATATTCCAGTTTTTTATTTATTTTATGATTATTATTGGTTTCAATAACGATGTAATCATTATCCGTGTACCACGAACCATCCCATCCATTTTTAATAATACTATTAATCAATGCTTTATTAATTTCATTATCTTTCAAAAAAATATTTTTCATCTTGTAAGTGCTCATTAAATAAAACAAATAAAATAAAACCAATAGAAAAACAAATAAAATATTCCAAACAAATCTAATACTTACTGGCATAACACTTCCAATAGAGCGGAAAGTTATATACAACTTTGATTTCGTCACCGTTTAATAGTTTTTCTCGTATATTTTGAGCATAATCGCTTGATGGCCACTCAATAAAATGTATAAAAATACAGCTGTAGTCAATATTATTTTTATTTTTTTTATTAATGATATCTACTTTCTTAATACAGTTGCTATCAAATACCTTTTCAAATGTATTTTTTACAAATAACCAGTTTGTATTTTTAATGCTATGAGGTATACAAATACTAGGTTTTGCTTTTCTAGATGTTATGTCATCATTGACCATATAATGTAATTACTTACTATATTTTAATATCAATTTTTAATTATTATTCGCATAAAGTAATCAACGCAATGTATTATCGACGCATTTTTAATTGATTTGAAAAAAAAATTGAAATATCGTTGTCCGTTATACTTGGAGACATTCTACCAACTACTAAAATATACAACTTAAAAAGTATTAAATAAAATAATTAAATTAAATATGAGAAAGGATACAAACGCACCCACCAATCTAACGAAGAACAACCGTTTTGAGGTTTTGAATGAGCCATCAAACTCACAGAGAAACAATGAGAGACACAATTCTAATAATTCAAATTCAAAATCTAAAAATAGAAATAACTTTCAAAATAAAAACACAAAAACCACGAAAACTAATGTTGTTCTTCCATTTAGAAATAATTTGCAAGCATTTCCAACTTTATCTGGAAGAGATAATAAGAACAATAATACAAATACAACGACGAGCGATTTGGATAATTCATACGCAAATGTAGCAAAACCAATTGTATCTGTGTCGAAAAAAAAAAATCAGGTCAAATCGGGGTGGGTAAATATTAATTTTGTAGACAACAAGATTAATTATACGAGAAATAATGAAAATAAAAACACAGACGACGAAGTAAAACCGAGTAATGGTCTAGACGATGGACAACATTGTAAACTAGAAAATATGGTATTAAGATGGGAAACGTTTCGAAACAATGAAAACGAAATGTATGGCGAAAGTTCATTATTCTGGCACGAAAAAAGCCTACTAGATCCCCTAAGCGACGACTGTTATTCTGATACAGAAGTAAGTGAGGAAAGTTCTATTGAAGCAATGGACGATGAATACGACGAAGTATACGATGATATTTAAGTTAACATTAACAATAGTTAATATAATGATTATATAATGTCTGACGAGGAAATAGACGACGAATGGTTAAACTCATATAAAATATTAGAAAATGAATATAATGATTTTTATAAAAAGAATACTGAGAATATAGAAATGTATTTTTTTTATGTAAATAGAGAGAATGAATTAGAGTCAATAAACAAAATAAACTATATATTAGACAATAAATCCAAAATTACAAAAGACAACATAATCAAAGTAATTAAAGAAAATCAATTCAAAAATAACAAGAAATACAAGGTGCAATATATTGTGAAATATAATATTACATTAGAACCAGAGGAAATAATTCATATGTTAAATGTTGACAATAAAGAAGGCGACAATTTTATATCGAACGAAAGTTATAACAATGATATACATTTTTCAGATACAGTCTGTATATTACAAGATTTAAATTCTCTCTACATAATATTTAATGAAATCAATAAACAAAAATCAATAACAAATACACGAAAAATACGAATAAGAAAACCAATCAAAACGAATAATATTGACAACACACGTCGCAAAAGAGTTTAAAGATTAAAAAATAATTTATATTATTCATATGGAAAGCGAAGCAATTAAATTAGGAGAAAATAATCACAGCGAATATAATTGGTCAAATAATACAAGGGAAAAATTAACACAACTTTTTTTCCAATTAGTGAGAACATCAAACACAGACGCAATTAATAAAATAAAGTACATTTACAGAGAGTTAATAATCGAATGTTTTTTCACAGACATGACACAAGACATGACACAAGACATGACAACGAACAAATATGTTGTATTGACTATTCCACTTCATACGCGCGACATAATATCGGGAAAGGGCGAATACCATCTATTTTATGTATTAATAGGCGTATTATGTAAAACTATCGACCAGTATATGTCTACACACCCAGTTATTTGTGATAACCTAACCAAAGTTGTAAAGTTGATGATTAAGAAAACATTAGTATCTGAAAATAATATACACCAATATGGGAGTTGGAAGGATGTTAAATATTTACTAAATTATTTAAAAGAAGAATATGGCACCGAAGATAAAATAATAAACCATCCAATATTTGATTATATAATGACATTGATTTGCAAACAACTAAAAGCCGATAAAAAGACCGATAAAAAGACCGATAAAAAGGCCGATAAAAAGACCGATAAAAAGACCGATAAAAAGACCGTTAATATATCATTAATCGCAAAATGGCTACCGAGAGAGAAGAGTAAAAAATTTGGCTGGCAAGCAAGACATATAGCGAATGATTTGTTTAGTGAATTTAATTCAAAAACAGAGGATGAAGCCGTGTATTTATCATCGACGCGTAAATGTTTGACACACTATCGTAAATTACTAGCTAATCTAAATGAAAAGTTAAAAACCCCCCAAATAAACCAATGTAATAAAACGTGGGGTAGTATTAATTTTGACAAAAACGTTACCAGTATAACAATGCAGAAACAAAAATACGCATTCCAAAATATCAAATCGGACAATCAGTTACGTTCATTAACTCTGGATCGTACAGAGTGTCGTAATAACTACTTAGAATATATCAAGCGTTGTCAAACCAAATCAACTACAATAAAATCAGCACGTGTTGAAATAATTGATATGGTTCGCGAAGCGTTGCGAATAACAGCATATAACCCAAATCCCGATGAAAATATTGTTTCTTCTATTAATATGCAGTGGGAAGAAAGTGGAAAGTCAATAGCACCACTAGATAATTTCGTAGCTATGGTAGACACGTCGGGTTCTATGACAGAAGATAATGGAAACCCTCTGCATGCAGCAATAGGTCTAGGTTTAAGAATCGCAGAAAAATCTAAATTAGGCAACCGCATAATGACGTTTAGTGCACAACCAAAATGGATAGATTTAGCAAACGAAACCAGTTTCGTAAAAATGGCACATAAAGTAGCCACCGACAGTAGTTGGCAGACGAATACCAATTTCGAGGCGGCGATTGGATTAATGTTACAATCATATATTTCAAACAATCTTCACCCAGACGAAGTAAAAAATATGGTATTGGTCGTATTTTCGGATATGCAAATAGACAATGCTGACAGTAGGGCAACATCAATGAACGACCTAATTAAAAAAATGTTTGCCAACGCCGGAAAATATACGTCGCATCAAATACCATATGAACCTTGTCACATATTATATTGGAATTTACGAGCTACTTCTGGCTTTCCATGTTTAACTACACAAGAAAACATCAGCATGTTATCGGGATTTAGCCCACAGCTATTGAATACATTTTGCAAGGATGGTATCGAGGGATTACAAAATTACACACCTTGGAATTGTTTATTGAATCAATTACAAAATGAAAGATACATCTGGGTAAACGATTGTATAAAGGATTAACCAAACCAAAGTATAAACATTATATAAAGAAAAAATTCTTATATAATAGTATGACTGATAATAGTATAGAACACCAGGATTATGATTTTTTTCATAATGCAGCAAATGAGCTTATTAATAGAGACAATAATAATGGGAATCGTTTGCACACACTCATAAATGAATTAATGAGAATACCGACGTTAACGACACCATTTAATAGTGTTAATCACACCACACCCAACACCCCCTATGATATTTTCTTTGGTTCTGAATTTGAATACGAAATAATGTCAAATATGACCGGAACACCGAGTCACGTAATAAATACTTTAAATAATGATATCTCTCTATATAAGAAGGTGTTGTCATCAGAAGGAGAGAAAAGTTTAAAGAAAATAAAATATGACAAAACCAAAGTAGAATATGACAAATGTCCAATATTACAGACTGATTTTGAACCAGAGGAAGAAATAACACAACTTCCATGCAAACACTGTTTTAATACAGTAGCAATAGAAAGATGGTTAAAAGAAGAAAAGTCGGAATGTCCAGTATGCAGACATAAATTAGAACATGTGGAAAAAAAAATTAACATAGACGAAGAATATAATACAGATGAAGAGACAACAGGTGAAGAGACAACAGGTGAAGAGACAACAGGTGAAGACACTACATATGAAGACACTACATATGAAGAGACAACAGATGAAGACACTACATATGAAGACACTACATATGAAGACACTACATATGAAGACACTGTATACAATGATATAAATACAGATATTACATCAATTAACCTAGATTATAATTTTCCAGTATTTAATTTAATAAATTCATTACATAGAACATCAAATTTGAACAATCGTAATTATTATATTTCAACGAATGAAGAGGATGAACTCCAAGAAGCGATACGTTTGAGTCTTGTGAATTAAATTTCGTCAACGTCAATAATGTCATCGTCGCTATGTGTCTCTTCTTCGCGAACTTCTCCTTCTTCATTTTCATCCTCTCCGTGTTGAATCTCATTCAAAATATTATTTTTATGACTAGTAATAGTATCATCTTCAAAAATAATATTATCATTAAAGGTTGTATTACCATCATCAAGAGCATTAGTAAGAGCAGTAAAATTAATCGAACTAATGGCCTTTAGTTTATCTTTTTCATTTGATGAATATACTTCCAACAAATCACATTTCGCGGCTTTATTAGTTCTAGCTTCCCAATCGCGAACACCAACCAAAACCCAAACACCCGGAGCAATATTATTATCACGTTTGTCGCGTCCTCTAAATTTATTTCTAATAATACATTGTCTGCTAATACCATCATTACATACAACTTCGCAATTAGGACCACCCAACAACTTAATAACAACTGCATAGTTCTCTCCTTCTTCTTCAATCAAACGAAGTTTCCTATTGTAACTACTATCGCTTGTTTGAATATGTTTACGAGCCGATTTTTTAGATTTATTTCCACCTGTGTTATTTCTAACCATGATTAGTTATATTATATGTAAGGTATATTTCTTAATCAATTTTTCTAATAATAATAGTATCGACAACAAAAAATAAAAAATAAAAAATAAAAAATAAAAAATAACAGTTAATAATTTTAAAGAAATAGATACTACTACTAATACATAAACGCAAATTCGCAGTCAAAACCAATACAAGTCCCTTCTTTAAAATGTAAATCATACCATATTTTCCACGATCTCTTGCATATGGTTTCAATGCTTTGATTTTGAATTGTTTTAGACTGTTCATCCAGCTCATAACCATATGATTCATAGAAATCTTCTAATAAATCATCGTTTTCAAAGACAATTTTGCCATTTTCCGAAAATGATGCTTTAAACAAACTAAATCTTTCAATCCAACAAGGAGTATACCGTGTGTAATATTCCCAATTTGTCAAAATATTATCTTGGAAATTATCGATATTATTTCGTAAAATATGAAAGGAACCAATGTATTGATCAACCGAATACAACCTTTTTATCTTCAATGTATTATTAATTCTACCAACACATCGATTTTCGTTTTCACATATAGATTTACAATGTGATTTATCGAACAATTTAATCGGTGATTCTCTGTTAGAGTCACTATTAATAATATTACTAATTATAGAAATAAATAGTAAATAATTAGGCACCTTTTTATCTTTGTTTACATTTAAAAACTTATTATACACAACCATACAATCTTCCAAATTAACATCATCGGTCTCTACATCACATACTTGTATAACATTGTGTATTAATAATCGAATGAGATTAATAAATAGATCATGCTCATCACATTTATCTATTAGCAATAATTTATAAAGCCAGTATACAATCCCTTCATAATCCTTTTTATAAATATAAATAATCAGGTTTTGATATATTTTATCAATATTATTACAATATTTTGGTTTTCTTCCTCTAACATTATACTTATTTGTGTGGTATTTAATTCGAATAAAATTTTCAATAGATTGTCGCATAATAAAAACACGCGAACTGTGATTACGCATCACCATATTTTGTAAAATATGAAAATATGTTTCAATTGAAATTCCTTTCTTAAATTTCTTTCTTATGAAAATTTCAAATTTAGGATTAAAATCAAAATAAAAGTCATAATAAATTTTCCAAAATAAGTGACGAATATTATAACCCGAATAATAAATTTCAGATGTCCAATAATACGCCTCGTCTAATTTATTCGTTAATATAGAAGAGACCAACATAATTTCACATTCATCCTTTGCGTACAAGTATCTAGACAATGTGTATTCGTCGCACTGTATCTTCTGCATATATTTCAAAAGATTATGTATTTAAAACTCTACGTATTAATATTCACAATCAATTTTATACACAATAAATAATAATCTAATTGTATCATATATGAGCAAGAAAGAGATTTCGTGGATTGAATTAATCAATGTAATGATTGCGGAACGTAAGAAAGAGGGAAAACCGGCCGGTGTAAGAGACGTAATGGGTGACGCCAAAAAGGAATGGGTTATAATTAAATCGGGCAAACACGATACATATATAAAAGGCAAGCCGAAAATTTCACGAAAAAAAGGAAAAAAGAGCAAAAGCAAGAACAAAACCAGCAAAAACAGTAAAACCAGCAAAAACAGTAAAACCAGCAAAAACAGTAAAACTGGCAAAAATCAAAAGGACGAAGACGATGACAATGATACAGTAACAGCAAAGGTTATTTTTCAAAAATGCGATTTATGTCGTAACTGTAAAAAAGAAGTAAATAACTTATTCAAAATATAACTTATTTTGTTGCTTCTGTAACTTGTTTCGAGAGTGATTTTGAGTCCGGGTTTATTGATTTGTTAAGTAAATCGTTTTCATTATTCAAAATCTCAACACTATCTTTATAATCAATATCTATAGATTTATATGTTTCAATATATGTTTCTATTGTTTCATTTAAATAGAATAACCCGTAAAATTTATCTAACGAATCATTTACATTAAATCTTTTTAGTGGATTCGGATGAATATTGTATAGTAACAACTGTGAAAATGTTTCAAAGAAATTGTTTTCTACAAAATCGTTAGGAAAAAGCATATCGATTATACGCAATATCATAATACTAATCGAATAATTATCCCATGTATCATTAAATTTAATCAATTCATAAATAATAAATTCTTTCTGAGTAAGATCACTACCCTTTTTAGCCACCATTTTAAGATACTTTTTAACTTGAATATCACACAATTTTGTATATTTAGTTTGAAACTCTTTTGTAAATAAATTCAGTGCTTTATTAGATGTAACATATTCCGTCGAAATTTTCTTAGAAATATCGTCAATATACTTTTTATCCACATTATCACCATTATATTCGTATAATAGAAAGTTTATAACATGCACTTCTAGTGGCCAAACAAAATATTCAGGAGCATAAATATAGAAATATTCTTTCAAATTATCATTGTTAAGTTTTTTAATGGGAATAGAAAGACCAAAATCAATTATTTTTGTGTGATTATTTTTCGTATCATATAAAATATTATCACTTTTCAAATCAAAATGGACAATATTGTTTTCTATAAGAATCTTAATGCCTTTTAATGAAGCCCCATACAGTTCGATGAGAGAAATCATAATATGTTTCTTATTTTTTGTTTCATTAAAAATGGATTCAACCACCGGTTTACTTTTAACATAAGGTATTCTCATCAACATATATTTCGCATCTTCGTCTTTTATTACTTCACACTCTTTCAATTCATCTTCGTGTTTTTTCTTATAAGCCCTTATATTAACTGGACATTGTGAAATAACCGGTAAAAAAAAGAATTCATAATATTTATTTTTTTTAATATTTAGTCCGATATTTAATTCATTATTAGATGTAAAATTCTTCTTCTGTAATTTTGTAACAAATTTTTTATTTGCATCTTTTTTACTATCATTTTCATTATCGCATTTTAATCCCGGGTAATATACACATCCAAAACCACCCTGACTTAATAAACTGCTCATATAACTTATCTGTATATTATTTTATAGACTCAAACTAACATTATTTACGAGTGATAATAAAATACCTATTTTTATACGTTTTTTTAATCTTATTAATCAAATCGTCCTTATCTAATTTATCTGTATTAGCGTTCAATCTAATAATTTCTGTAGTCAGGTCTTCTTTATAATTATTACAAAATGAATCGTAACCATTGGCAGGTGTAAACCCTTCATCTTTAATGTGTTTATTAATGTGTTCGTCCATCAAAGCAATAATATTATAGTCAATAGATATGTAGGGTCGTCTTTTTTTGGGTTTTTCAGCGGTAGTTTTTTTATTTCTAAAATAATATCTACCCGATTTATACAATTTATCTAGAACATCTCCCTCATAACCCGAATTGACGAGCCGGTCTGTCTCTCTGTTAATAGTCTCTTTATTTTCATCAACCCATAGTTTCCACGACTCTTTGTAAGTTTCAATATCGTCATATTGGTGAATTTTTGAAAAGTTTTTTAAAATACTAACAATACCATTATCAAAATTAAACCTGTATATATTAGACATTGGTAGTTCAGCACTCATCAAATAAGTAATTGTCGTAGTAATTATATATTAAATTAAATCAATTTTATATATAAATGACCGAAACATATACTATTTCATCCCAAATATATTACGATACTTATAATACGTGCTATAAACGTATATTAACATTAGACCGTAAACCAAGTTCCACGACATTAAATCAAATTGTCAAACGTCTAAGTATGTCAAAACTATCCGAATTCAAACAATCAACTGCATGCTGTCCAATAGACAAATGTATATATGCCCTCTATAATCCACACAATCCATCGGAACTACTGAGATTAGAAGACCAGGCCTTACTAATCACCTATTTGTCTGCAAATAATTTTACGATTAACACCTCGCTCACACAACTAATGTTAGAGAATCCCATCAAACAATCGAGCGAAAAACAAATAATGTTCTTCATAACAAATACATAACTAATAAAAATATAAATTGAATATTTATTAAAGTTATTTACTTATATAAATCAATATGAACACAGATACAAAAACGCAGGAACTAATTACCAATTACAAGGATTCTCTTAGCGAACAGGAACAAATCGTGTTAAAAATCGCAATTGAGCATCTGGAATCGTCATTTGATATAGAAAAGAGCATTGGTTATTTAGAATGGCTTAAAAATAACAATAAGCAAAAAATAATAAGCAAAAAATAATGATAACAGCCAATTATGTAATTAATTTCTCTCTATTTATTAATATGAAAGATGTTAAGCTACAAAAAATAATAAATAAAACATTTGATAAGGTAAAAAATAACAATGGAGGTAACGTAGCCTCGTACATTCCGGAGTTAGCCAAGGCCGATCCCAAGCTATTCGGGATTGCGTTCGTATCGTGCGACGGCGAAGTATACGAAGCCGGCAATGCAAATAAAAGCGTTCCCATCGAATCCATCAGCAAATTATTTACATTAGCACGTGCGGTAGATAAATTAGGCGGCAAAGAGGTGAGCAAAAAAATAGGCCATAGCGGTAGTTGGCTACCCTTTAACAGTGTTCTGGCCGCCGATTTGTCACCCACCCACACAATCAACCCATTTGTTAACCAGGGCGCAATGGCGACCACAAGCCTATTGTATTCCAAGGACAAAGCCAAGTTCAAACAGCAGGTATTGGGTAATTTAGATGAATTTGCTGGGAAAAAGCTTGCCTTCAACAACGCCGTTTACAAATCGGAAATGAAATCAAACTCGAAAAATATGGCATTGGCCTACTTGTTACATTCGCACGACCGTTTTTATGGCGATGTCCAAGACAGCGTAGATGTATACACCCAGCAATGTTCCAAAAACGTTTCGGCCAAAGACCTCGCCACGATGGCGTGCGTATTTGCCAAAGGCGGCATTCACCCCTTTAACGGCAAAAAAGTAATCTCCAACGACACCGCCAATTACGTAATGAGAGCGATGCATCGTTCGGGCCTATACGAATATTCGGGCACATGGGCCGCCGAAGTCGGCTGCGTCTCCGCGAAGAGCGGCGTAGCAGGCGGCATCATCATTATGTTAAAAGGCATAGGCGGATTAGCCATCGTCTCTCCACCACTCGACAAAAACGGCAACAGCGTTCGTGGAATAAGCGCCGGTAAAATCATCACCAAACACATCTACAAACTGAAAGACGCCCGCGAAAAATTCTGCCCCTCGACAAAACACATCAAAACCTCGTCAACGCGCAAAGCATCAACACGCAAAGCATCAACACGCAAACCCTCAACACGCAAACCCTCAAAAAAAGCAAAAAAACAAACCCGAAAGCAAAAGTAAACACACATTAATTTACATTTAATTATACATATAAATTAATGACCATAATTGACCCGTCTTGTCTTGCGCGGTTTCTTACGATAACGACCTCGCCGCGTATTACGACCACTATTAAACTCATCCAACGATAATTGGATCCGCCGCGTCGCCTTTTTAATCCGCCGTTTAATAGTAGAACTCCGCATAGAACCACCACTACTCATTAGACTCTTCATCCCACTTTCAATCTTCGAAGCGGCTTCATTAAATGCTTTAAAGTTTTTAATCGCAATAAAATTAAGTATTTTTTCTAAGGCACTACGAATTAATTTATCCGTTTCTAATTGTGTTTTTCTGCCTAAACTTACTATGTTACCAGTCCCCTCCACTTTATCAGTATTATACATATTCTCATTACTTTTCAAAGCACTAATCATTTCTTGAATCTTAGTTTTTAATGTGCTTCTATACTTACTAAGTAATTTTTTAAGCGGTTTAAAACTGTTCGAAGCCACAATTTCATCATTAATAGCCTGAATTTCCATAGCACGGTATTTTTCTAAATTTTCATTTAAAATTTTTTTTTGTCTTTCAATCATTTCACGTATGCGTTCCTGTTTGGCCTTTCCTTTTTCACCTTCTCCATTATTATTTAGTTCTTTGATTCGATTATTTTCGTCTTGAATAATTTTTTTTAATTCTGTAATTTGTTTTTTTATCTGTTCAGTTTCATCTTTTTCTTGTTTTTCGTCAGTCTTTTCTTTTTTATTTTCTTTTTTATTTTCTTGTTTTTTTAAAAATTTGTCAATATAATCATTTATATGTTTTGTTGTATTTTCGTTTTGAGTGTCAAATGGTTTATCAATTAATTGTATTAAACCAAAAAGTCCCATTTTGATTCCGTTATTGTCTGGGAGGTTTTCTATATCTTTTTTTCCTCCCAAACCATCATAAGTAGTTTTAATAAATTGTTTTACAATATTGTATAACATTGGATTATTGATTTCAATAGGTGATTCGTCACTTTTTTTTTCATTAGAATCAACATTGCCACCGAGACCATCCAACAGTGTAACCAATTCACCAAATTCTATTTTTAAATCATCATTACTAATCAGAGCTTTTAATTCTTCTTTATTTATTTTTTTTATTTTATCATTTTTTTTTTCTTTGCCAATATAATAATTTATGTCTTTTTCTGCTGTAAAATCAAACACGTTTTCTGTCTGCAGCATTTTTGTTTTTTTTCTATCAAATCTTTCAAATAACTCTTTTAAACTCATAAGATGGTTATAATCATATAAAATTTGATTCAGCATTTCAAGGTCGCGTTCCGCTTTCGCTTTTGAAAATACACGACCATCACCCTTACTGAGTCTATGGTCTCCTTTATTACCACTAATCTTTATAGCTCTATCATTGAACTTTTTTTCTTGCTCAGTGAGTTTATTTTTCTCCTTTTTACCTGTTATCTTCCTAAAAGTATTTTTATCAATATATTCAACTTTATTACCACCACCCGTGTGTAATTTTCTTAACTTTTCATTAGATTCTTTTGCAGTAGTATCAATATAATCAGTGGCTAAATTTCGTTCTGGTTTCAATGTTTTATAACTCATTTTAAACGCCATTGCAAACGCAGAAAAGAAATCATTAATCGTGTCGAGCACGGGCCCCGCTCCCGGAACCATTCTCATTGCCGAACCCGTCAACGAAGGAAGCGATATAGGAGCAAAAAGCCCCACATCCTTCGCCCCCCCAGCAGCCAACAACTTAGATAAATTATAAAGAGTCCGCCCCGAAAGTTGTCCGTAAGTATACGTCAAATATTGAAACGCATTATTAAGTTTTTCCTGATAAAATTCCAACTCGATATTATTTAATTTTTTCAAATACCGTTTCCTTTGCTTCAAAATGTCTTTCTCAATTTCAGCAATCTTCTCTTCACTAAGATTTCTGCCATTTTTTATAGAATTTTCATCTTCATATTTAATCCATTGAGATTTATTATCCTCTACGCCATAAAAATATGTTGTAGGGTTAATAATTTGGTTATTCAGATTGTCTGTAATAGTATTAGAATTACCAAATAACTTCTTATTTTCTGGAAATTCAGTCTTATCCTCAAGCTGTTCCTTAATACCTCTAATATATTCTTTCTGTTGTGGCGCCAATAAATCGTCATCATCAGGGTGTGTAATTTTATACTGTAATTGCTTATTAATAGTTGAATATTGTATAAAAAAGTTTAAAAAATTACCACAATCTGCCAGAAAGCTTACCATCGCATTATCATCGCCGCCTTCTTGCTCACTAGATATTTTATCCAATTCCGCCTTCATACCGTTCATCCCACCGGTAAAACTATTAGATAATGCTTGCATCACAGTAAAAATGATACTCGATATTTTGTCGCTTGTAATATTAGAAGTATGTTTAATATCCTTCGTAACATCCGCAAAAACCTTTCCCACAGAATCAACACCCGGCGCCTTTCGATAGATATTAGCAGCAGTACTTTGTGCCATAGCCTGCATAGGACTATTTTTAGCTCGACTACCCAAACTATGTCTAATATTTGTATTAAGACTGTCATATTGCTGAGCGCGTTGCTTTGGTTGTTCCGCCAAGGACTTTTGAGATATTCTATTTGCTATCTGTTGTCCCTGATATAACATATTTTGTTGAGTTGTATCAGTTTTATCTTGTTCTGCTTGTAATTTATTCGCAGCCCCCCCATTCATATTATTACCTCCATATAAAGGATTTACTGTACCGTTCATATATATATTAAAAGTGAGCTTTTATTTATGACGAAAACACCAATTTACTCTTGATGTGCCTTAAATTCCGAAAAAGAAATTTCTCTCTTATTTCCAGACGATTTCTTAGGTTCACGAGCACGTTTCCACTCCTCTAACTTCCCCTTATGACTAAATTGGTTGGACCTATCGGTCATGATTCGATACCGCCGCCGTTTGATAGAATCTTTCCGTGTCTTGTTTGTATTGTATGATTTGAAGTTGGCAAAAACATCTCGCTCCCCCTTTTCTTCCTCCACACCAATATCCTTCTTCTCTTCGTCTTCTTTCTTCTGTGCCAATGCCTCGGCCTTACTCTTTTCCCATTCTTCCTTGTAATTCACGCAAACCGCCTTACAATCGTATTTCACCGCGTATTCGCGCGCCACTGCGTCTAAAGACATATAAGGAATATTCTTGTTATCTGCATAATACCAATAAGATTCATATTCGCTATTATAAGTCATAATGACTTTACCAAACGGTGTCTCAGTTTCAACAACGTAATTAAAAAGGCCTTTCAACGCCTCCTCATTTAATTCGCGATCATCCATATTTTCTAAATCAACGACAAACCCTTTGTTAAAGTCCAAAATTTCCTTGTTTCTCTTTCTAGCCACAATTTCCTCGTCTGTTGGCGCACAACAAACCAAATAACCCAATCCACCAACAATAGTACTAAATGTCAGAAGCGCCATAGCACACATAATATCACAATTTACGTTTTGCATATAATCGATATAATCGATAAAGTCAATACAATCGTCAATACCGATATAAGTCGTACAGCTAAACATTTTATCATAATCTAGACCGCTAGTAATATTCTCAAATACCATAGTGTAAATAAAAATTCAAAAATATATTTAAATCATATTAAATAAAAAAATAATATAATATAAATTGAAATCTGTTATATCGAAAATTAATATACACAATCATTATACAGATCAATCATGTCTCTTTCAATTCAAAAGCTTAGCGCATGCCATTCTGCAAAGAATGTCTTGATTACCATAATTAATTCCAGTAAAATCAATAAAATCAATATATTTGAACCTATTCCAATACCAAATCAAAATAAAAATTTTCAATCATTTTCACCAAAGTATGAGTATTTCAATAACGCTAATTATTCAATCGCAGAAATTCCACCACCATATTGTAGTGTATGTAATAAATTTATGACAACAAATCAATGTAGTAGTATGATTCAACCCAAAACTTGCCCCTTGCTCTAGATTAATAAGTCGCGCTCTCTAATACATATACTAATAATAACAAACTTCACAAATGATTATGTAAAATAATATAAAGATTTATACCTTACTATTATGCATATGAGTCCACCACTAATCAAAATATGTATGATTGCCACATTAATGAATACCGTAAATGCTTGGAGTCCAAGCAATTATCCTTTTTTACCGGCATCAACAGATACAACAAAAGTTCGCGATATGATTATTGAATCGCAAGGAAATAACAAACGAATTTTAGATATTGGTTGTGGGTTAGGATATTCTACCTCATCATCGGAGGGATCGCTTGGAATTGATATGGATAGCAGCAATGTATTAAATGCAAAAAAACTATTTCCAAATAAAAATTTTAGACAATCATTTGTGAATGCGCAATATTTTGACGAAGAATATGATGTAGTAACATGTATGTTTTTTTTGAACAATGTCCCACAATATGTTAGAAATAAGATAATTGATTCAGCAATCGAAATAGCAAAGGAGCGTGTGGTAATAGTCGATATGAACCCAGATTATGTACCCGAACTAAATCTGGTTAAACAAAGAGAATATATACCTGATTATATTAAAAATTGTCGTAAAGATTTGTCGTTATTTAATGAAAATGTATTAGTAGATGGACTATTGAATATATGGATATACAATAAAAAAAAGAACCAACCAAACACATACGAAATATACAACGAATATAAATTACAAATTCCAGATAGGCAAGTTAATAACGAACATTGGTCTAATGGAAAGATAATAAAATAAACAATAAAATAATGCTTCGTATATAAAATTTTAAAACTACTTTAAAATATTATATTATACATATACATAATGGATTTGGATGGATTTTTTATCGAAAGCGAAGTAAAGGATTCATCTATTCCTAATGCAGGAAAAGGGCGATTTTTCTTAAGAGACTATGAAAAAGGAAAGGTGATTCGCATACAAGAAATAGAAACAGATTTGCATATATTTAAAAATATTCAAGAAATTAGGTCAGTCGATGAAGAGTTGATTTTAAATTTTGGCCATAGCCGTTGTCAAAATTCCGATATTAATACAGATTATGTATACGTAAACAAAGAACCGTTGTATACAAATCATTCTTCAACTAATAACATTTCTTTCCAAATTCAAGCAGGAAAAAAGTTAACTTATTTAACTCGTGACGTGAAGGCAGGGGAAGAAATGTTACAAAACTATGAAGAGTATGCAACGAATCTGTGGTTTGAAAATTATTTACACACACATGGTAAGAAAAGTCTTCGTGAGTTTGGAATGGAATTTAATAAAGAGAATATGAACAACTATAAAGAAATAGAATTATAAAAGATAGAATTATAAAAGATAGAATTATAAAAGATAGAATTATAAAAGATAGAATTATAAAAGATAAAAACATTTAAAAACAAAAATTAACTTATAATTAATATAAGCTCAATTAGCTCAGTAGGTAGAGCATTGCACTTGTAATGCAAAGGTCCATGGTTCGAATCCGTGATTGTGCTAAATATATGATAACAATTTGCATGAAATAGAAAAGGAATCATAAAGTTAAAAAAATTCTATTTTTTCGTAAGTTTACTTACTTATACTTATTTATAAAGGCAATCAAATCCTTTCTTTCTTGTGGTTTCTTCATTCCAGCAAATACCATTTTTGTTCCTTTAATATACTTTTTAGGTGCTAGTAAATATTTATGTATTTTTTCATATAAATATTTATTGTTACGTTTTTTTGGCGTTTTGTTTAGTATCTTCCTCTAAAAACCGAATATAATCATTTTTTTTAAAATAAATGATTTTGTTTGCCTCTTCACTAAGTAAATTTAATACGAAAATATTCAAAAAATGTTTCATATTATTAGTTTTTAATTCATAATAATTTGGATTATATTTTTGCTCAATTAAAAACACATGATATTCCATAATCGCTTTATCAATATGCCATGTGTTTTTCTTATTGTCAAGAATATTAATTATATTTACATTTTCCTCACCCACCAAATTAATTATGATATACTGTGCGTTCGTTCTATTTACATATAATGGAAATACACTGCTATCGCATATTTGACGCATACCCCTATCGAGCATAATGCGATATTCCTTGTCCTCTATATTTTCTTGCTTCCATATATTAATCATATCACAACATTCATTTTTACCAATGACAACAAACTTATTAAATTTGCTTAACTGCACGCGCAATCGGTCTTGTTTAGTATATAAAAATGAAACATTCACATTTATTAAACAAAACAATAATATGTTATGTAAATAACTAACATTCATTAATATTACATATGTTATAATTTTATATTATAACATATATATTACTATATTACTATATTAATTGAACAATATCCTCTGGGATTTGCCCATTAATGTCATAAATCGGTTTTATTACATTAAATTTTTGAGATTCTAAATCATTGTATACGCTTCTTTTTGGATTGTAATCTATTGCATAGTGACCACAATTAATAACATTATGATATGCGCTAATTCTTTTCTGTAAAATGTCTTCCGGTCTTTGCTCTCTGGGAAAATAACAAATATAAGATGTAATTCTATTTAATTCAACCTCTTTTGTCTGACTCATCCCGACATTAGCATGAAGGGTTTTTGAGTTCCATAATACGAAACAGTTTGCAGGTATAAGCAGTTTAACTGCATAATCAACGTGAACATCCTCTGGATCAACCGGAATAAATTTATGTGATTCATCTAAATCAACGTAAAAGGTTTTGTGAGAACCTGGAACTACAATAAACCCTGCATCATCTTGATTTACTGGTAAAAAATTATAGGCTCCCTGAACAGAATATAATGTATCTTTCGGATTTTGGTCTACGTGTAACCAAACTCCCGACTGCTGTTCTGGAGAGAAAAAAACCGAAAGCCCATCATAACTAACCACTAACTCATTTGTATTATGTAATTTTCTCCATATATTCAGTATATTTTCATTTGTCCGCAGTCCCCACTGGAACTTAGCGTGACCCAAACCGTAGCCAGTTATCATGCCGATATCCCACACCATAGGACTATTTTCTGGTTTCCAAGTGTTTACATCGTGAAAATTAAAATTAGGAGTAACATGACTCCAATCCAAATAGAATTGTGTGAACAAGTCACTATATATTTCATCATCCAATATATCTTTAATTACGACAAATCCGTAATTATCCAAGTAAGTTTTCCATGCAATATCATCATCTATAGAATATAACTGTGGAGTATATGTATTCATTTAATGTATGTAAATAAATTATACTTAAATTAATTAGCCAATATATAATACAAATGGCAACCGAAAAAAAATGGATTTTCTACATCATATATAACGAACATTACACATACGCCGGGGTTTCGCCAGACCCTACACGACGATTACGGCAACATAATGGAGAGATTAGCGGTGGTGCTAAATATACAACTGGCAAAGGTGCTGGCTGGCAACACTTATGTTTAGTAGAAGGATTTCGCAATAATATAGAGGCGTTACAATTTGAATGGGCAGTAAAACATATTCCACCGCGAAATGCAGGTGGACTAAAAAATCGCATAAAAAAATTATATACCTTATTCCAAAAAGAAAAATGGACGTCAAAGGCACCAGACGCAAAAGAGGTTCCATTAACAATTGCATGGTGCATTGACGAGGAAATAAAAGCTACGTTAATTCCAAATATTCCATTACCTTCTTATATTAATGAGAAGTGAAACCATAAAAATAAAGCAATAAAAATAAAGCAATAAAAATAAAAAATATACGTATTAAATATATGAATTGTTCGACACTATGCATAATTGGGTTGGTATTCTTAATAGCTAATATTTATCTCTCTATTGGTGCCGATAAGACAAAACACAAGCAGGCGTTTTACGACACCTTAACACCAGAATTAAAAGAAAAATACGAAGGAATAGTAATAGAACGCCGCAATATTTACCTTACTGGTTACGCATATGGCTTAATTTTAGCATTCGGTCTTTTATTTGCTAATAAATTTTATAATAAGAAAACGAAAATGTCGCGCACAACAAATATTGGTATGATGGTCGGTGTAACACTTCTAACTAATTATTTCTATTATATGTTGACACCAAAAAGCGATTTGATGGTGACCCACCTTGATAAAGAGGAACAGCGTATAGCGTGGCAAAAAATATACAAGACCATGCAGTTTAATTATCATATAGGTTTGGTATTAGGAATAATCGCGTCCGGCTTCTTTGGTGCTTCGGTGTGTGCAGTTTAATTATTTTTCAAACAAATAACACATTCTTCCCTTTTTCCTATTTTAAGCTCTCCAACAATAGTTCTATTAATTTCATCAAAAGGAATATTTATTTTAATAACAACACCATCGTTAATGTATGTGCGTAAATACGAATATAGTTCTTTCACAGGTTCATACTGAACAGACAATCCTAATCTCGTAATTTCAGATATAATAGTTTTCGCCTGTTCCTGTCGTTCTTCTTTGGTTTTGTATTCGGATACTTTATATTCTTTCTTAACCTTGTCTTTCTTACCGCGTTTTTTATTATTAGTCATAATAATAAAAAATAAAATTAATGAAGTTGTTCAACGATTAGCGTAAATGACCAATCATTATCGTGTAAGTTAACTAAATTACCTTTATCGTCTAATAATCTGATTCTTAATTTGTCTATCTTCACAGGTCCAGAGTAAACACGTGGAACATTAACATCTGAAACATCCTCGATTAACGGTGTATTCGATGCTTCTGGTCTTGCCTCCGTAGGCCTATTAATACCATCTAAAGGAATAAAAGCCAAAACATCTTTAGAAACAGGTCCATAAACTCTATCCGATGTATTTGGTTTGTCATTATTTTTGCTTAACATAGCATTTTGACTATATATCTGCGCCTTTGTGAGTTTTTCCTGATTACTGCCTCTATTTGCGCCGGTATTTATGGCAGTAATGGAAGAAGAACGGTCCGACACACTAACAATTCCACTATTTATTTGTGCCTGATTGTAATCATTTAATTCAAGTAAGAAATATTTCGGTCCATAGATGTTTGCGGGGACATCTGCGGTTATCTTCGATGCTTCATCAAGTGGTATATCAACACTTGATAATTCACCCGATGCATCAATTCGTCTAAATCCAAGATTCCATCCTAAATTTTGGTTTACAAATGAACCACCAACGCATGTATGACTACAATCAATAAGACCACCCTTTTTGTAGAATACAAAAGATGAGTCAGTACCATAAATAGATACTTTTTGTGTTTTAGAACTTACAATTAAATTAAAACTAGGGTCTTTTGCGCGAATAGCTTCATTTAATCCTTGTACACTATAATTACCAGGTTCAATATTTAGACATTCATGTGGCGGCCCACTTGTCGAAAACGAAGTATTACCTAAATGATGGTCAAAAGTATACCAAGTTGTAGGAATCTGAACCGAACTAATGCTTATCGAAACAACATCGTGAAGCGGTTCAGATAAATCTAGTGTAAAATCGGTATTAAATTCGCGATCATTAAATCCAGGTGCTTTATCACTAGATTTCAATACGTTCTGGCGAAACTGACTATCTATTAAGACAATACGTTTATTTATTCTTTGTTTATTAGGATTATTTAATCCCGTTGATGGTTGTAGTGCTAGATTATGGTAAACATTTGCGTTAAAGTCCATTTGACTCGGATTGGGCATCGAATTGTTATTTTTTAATTTATTTGATAACCTATTCTTAGATTCATTAATAAAAATAAGAATATCATTTTGATTTTGTATTCCTAAACTATTAGAAACCACCTGAGTTAAACTACCAACAGAGTGTTCAAGTTGATTAACACTATAGTTGGAAGGAAGTTTTAATATATTACATAATTCAGAATCAGAATACGAATTGACATTTAAATTACTAATGTTCATTTATATATTTTGTAGTTTATTTTTTATAAATACTTTTAAATTAAAATACTTTTCAGTAATAATAAATAAATATAGTAATAATAAATAAATATAGTAATAATAAATACAAGTTCTAATTGTATAATTTCTTAAATGTAACCGTAAATGACCAATCCATATTGTTTATATCAATAATTCTTCCAAACTCATCTTGTAATTTGATGGTCAATCGTTGTATATCAACGGGTCCAAAATATTCACGCGTCCTATTAGCGTGACCGGTCAACCCAGCATCGCGCGTCGATAAATTATGGTAACCACCACCTGCTAAATTAATCCTAGTGATTATATTATTAGCTTTTGTGTGTGTTCCGTAGGCAACAATAAACGATGGACGCGAATTATTAATGTAATCTTCCATCGATAAAAATGCGTAACGTGGTCCAGTTATGAAACCGGTTCCCTCTGATATGGCCGCTACGGGTGTAGAAGTCTGAATATTTTCACCCATAACATACTCGGCGGCTCTAAACCCCAGCATCCACCCTAATCGAGTTTGAATATTTGTATTCGTATCTAAATTACCATTACTATCAATATTAAAACGAAGTTTGGAAATTCGCTTACGGTTGGTTTCATTAGTAATATAATTATAACTTGTGCCGGCAAGATTTTCATCTGGTAGTGGCGAAGAGAACGTAGATTTACCGTTTATGCGATGAATGGAATACCGTAAATCTTGCCTAGCAATATCTGTTGAACCAGCACCTGTTTCTACAAAATTACTATTTAAATAATCGTATTGTGTTGGTTTTGTAAATTTTGCAAAATTTCCATTTCTATCAATAGCACCAGGAGTGGCAAGTGATAGTGCTTCGTTAATAGCAGTTTCTGCCTTATAGCGCGAGGTTTGAACCATCCACGATGTGGTATCGTAGTTTCCATCAATAACTTGTGATATCCAAGCACATTGAACTGGTTGAAAATTTTCCAAGCTATTTCCCTGTAAGTCGCTATATGCAATATTAGGATTACTTAATGAAAGATCATTTACATTCGTATAATTACTATCCATACTATTGAATGACGAATCACTAATAATGAGCATTTTATTATTTCCATTACTTTCCGATATAGAGTAATAAGTCATAGGCATCTCAATAGCTGATATACGCATACTTATAACCTTCCGTTGTATTTCTGGTAAATCAATGGTAAAATTAGTAGACAAAGTAGTATAATAATTCGGACGAAACCGTGTATCAACACTCATATCTTGTGTAATTGTCCTAACAGCGCCTTGATTTAAATACCAATCAGGTGCAGGTATTTCATATCTACTTTTACCGACAAGTACATTTTCTGAAACATTATCCTCTTCAACGTCTTCAACGTCTTCAACGTCCTCCTCATCCTCCTCCTCCTCACCACTATCCTCAACAACCTCCTCACCACTATCCTCGTCACTCTCATCCTCTTCTTCATCGCTATCTTCACTATCTTCATTTTCCTGTATTACACTCCTTGCTTGAATTAAAAAAGTTTCCAAGTCACCTTTATTTTGCTGTTTCATAGAATCAATTAATTCATCCATAGCTTCAATTCGTTGGTCGTAACTGGATGTTTCATCTAAATCAATAATATCCAATATATCTTGTAAATTATAATTATTAATATCCGTATCTAGTTCAGATAAATCCATATATACTTAATTTGTATTTCTTTTATGTGAAAATAAATTGATTTTGTAAAAGGATATATTATATTATTAAGAATGGCTGCAGACTGTCCTATTTGCTGCGAATATTACAATAATTCCACACGCAAATCCGTAAGATGTGAATTTGGTGATTGCAATTACACTGCTTGTAAAACTTGTGTGCGCCAATATTTACTAGGAACAACAAGCGACCCACACTGTATGAACTGTAAGAAAGCGTGGAGTCAAAATTTTATGGTTATGAAACTTAATAGAAGTTTTATAACGACTGATTATAAAAAACATCGTAGCTCTTTGCTTATTCAACGTGAAATAAGCAAATTACCCGAAACGATGCAGTTAGCCGAACAACATAAAAAAGCAGAATTAAAAGAACAAGAGGCAAGAGAAATGAATAGTCAAATAACAAAATTAAACGCAGAAATGAACAAGTTAAGATACGAACAATCTTTATGCTGGCGAGATGCTTCAAATCTTCGTAATAACAAGGTAAAAGAAGAAAAAAAAGAATTTATTATGCCTTGTCCAAGTGAAAAATGTAGAGGATTTCTATCTACCCAATATAAATGTGGATTTTGTAATATGTATACGTGTCCAAAATGTATTGAAATTATTGGACCAAATAAAAACGTTCCTCATACCTGCAATGAAGAAAATGTTAAATCTGCCGAACTGATTCGTAAAGAAACCAAACCGTGTCCATCGTGTGGAACTCGCATTTCAAAAATAGACGGATGCGACCAAATGTGGTGTATTGAATGTCACAAAGCGTTCAGTTGGAAAACCGGTAAAATCGATAATGGTACTATTCATAATCCACATTTTTATCAATATCAACGCAATAACAATAATGGTAACGTCCCACGTGCGCCGGGCGACGTAGTATGTGGGGGGCTATGTAGCTATCACGATATTAGAATAATCATCATACCAAAAATAAAAGAGGCTATGACATCACACATAGAGCCGACCAGTGCCAATTTTGTAAAAAAATGCAACGAATTGTTAGATACAAAGTGTCATGAATTGTTATATATACATCGCATATTAAATCATATTACATATGTTACATTGCACGATATTCGTGAAAAAGTAGCCAGATTATCAAATTATGAAAAAATGCGCATAGATTATATTTTGCAAAAAATTACAAAAAACGATATGGAAAGTGCTATATATAAAAATGATATTCAAAGACGAAAGCTAACAGAACAGCTTCATATATATGAACTATTTAACACAGTTGGGATAGAAATGTTTGCTGGTTTGGTTAACAGTAAAAATAACCACGTTACCGATGTTAAATTTATAGATGAATTAAACAATCGCATTAATGAATACAATAATTTGCGTATATATTGCAATGAAGAATTCTCAAAAATGAGCGTGACATACAACCAGGTAGCACCAATAATAACAGATGTATGGAATTTAACAACACAAAAAACACAAATTACTAGTGTAAATAAAACCAAAAATATAGATAAAAAATAACAAACTAATTCAGTTAGCCAAATAAACATTAAATTACAAAATATCCAATCTAAATCTTTTATTAAACATTTTTTTCAAATGTTTAATAAAATTAAATTTATTATTATCAATAATCCACATAGGAACACGTATTATTCCCTGCCCCCTTTTAACGTGTGTAGCACCTTTAAAAAGTAAAATATCACACATTTTAAATATTTTCAACTCTTTATCTGTTAGTTCGCTACGGTCTATTCTATATTTACTTCTGTATACATAAAAATTATAATTATAGTCCTTATATATTTTAGGGCGTTTACTGAGAACTAGTTTTTTATATATTAACCCTACACCCACAACATTATTTTTATCATTCTGCATTTCAAGAACAAATATGGGTGAATCGATTGATATATCATCGCTTATTTTTTTTTGTAATCCATAAACACAACCATGCCAATTATTTGTAGTTCTCCATTGAGTATTTTCATCCCATGTTTCATTGTTAAATCTGGTTGTAGCTACTTCGCACATTACAATATATTTAATTAATTAGAGAGATTAATCAATTTTATTAATAATAATAATAATAATATTATTATTTATATTATGAGAGCGATTTATTATTTGTTTATTGTAGTATTATTAATATCAAAAGTAGCATATTTAGTTTCATCAGCAAAACTATACTATGTTGAACATAAAACACCAACAGACCCAACTATACCATCTTTGGAAAAACAAACAAAAAGATTATTAGCTGCAAGTACGGCCGGAATTATTATCGCATTATTGATAGATTTTGGACATAGCATAATAAGAGGCGAGGGTAAAATAGAAGTAGACAGGACAGAACAAGTAATATATTTTATATCTGGTATATTAGGGTTGTTACATATGGACTGGGAATTAATACTATATAACAAATAGACTATATAACAAATATACGCTATCAAGTATATTCAAAATTATAACTTTTCTTATGTAAATTATTAATATTTTTAATATCATCAGTATCAAATCCAAAATATAATCCGATATTATTGTCGTTTAATGGTCTATTTTTAATTAAATCGTCCATATTGAGTATATTTGGTATGAATTCGAACGCATATTTTTCTAAGTATTTCATACGATAGCGTGTTGATTCGTATATATATAGTGCTGTTTTAGTAGACAAGAACTCTTTTATTATATTTAAATTATCTATATTATCCACAATAACATAGTTATCTCTATTGCATATACCGTAACTACCTTCTGTATCTAAATATGGAAATCCATACATTTTGTGTGGTAGAACTAATTTAGTTTGTTGATAGTATTTACAGGGTTCATTGCTATATTTAATGTCTAAACAAGGTCGATTACAAGACTTATCAATTGTTGCACTATTTATATTTTTATAGGTAAAATCCTTTGAGTAATTATTAGAAAGTGAAACAGTTTTACTTGGCATATTAGTTTTAATAATAGCTAATGAACCATATAAATCAACATATTTCATAAATTTATTGATAATATGTGCACCGAAAATAGGAATAGGATAATTAATTTTTAATTTATAATTGGTATAAGTTGATCTATCTTTATCATAAACATTAATAGAGTTATTACTGTTTGTATTTCTTAATAAAAAATAACAGGTGGGGGTTTGAGCATTTCCATTAAATATTTTATTTGTTTCCGTATTTGAAAGACAATGGATTTTGTCGATTTGATATTGGCACATAAAATCATATGCTTTTGATTTGTCCGGTTTCATCCAAATAGACGGAACTATCATAATAAGTTTTCCACTACTCTTCAATAATTTTAAGGAATTTTTAATAAAACCGAACCATAATGTTTGTCCATCTTTTTTCTTATTTTTCTCTCTATTAGTTGGAACTTTCTTAACACCATTTACATTATATGGTGGATTTCCAATAACATAATCAAAATATAAATTCAATAGTATACCACAATCGAGATTATTAACATAATCAAGATTAAATATATTAGCCTTATTTCCAAATATATTTATTAACGTTTCTATATTGTCTTCTTGGATTTCGACCATAAAAATCATATTCTCAATAATATGCGTTTGTCTTTTGGTTGTGTCCTTAATTATATTACTTAATCCATCGTCAAGTTTCCAAAATAAATATATGGAAAAAAACCCACTTCCTGCACCAGCGTCGAGCCATTTACTGTTAGGATTCGTAAAATCACATTCGTCAAGTAATCCAAACATTTTATGAATTAGGGTATAAGGTGTGAAAATTTCTCCATATTTTTCTTTTTTTTCTTTTGAAAATAAAATTGTTTGATTATTAATATTTGTAGTAATAATAGACATATATTAATAACAATGTTAATTAATATAAAAATATAATTCATAAGAAAAATTCCATAATTGGAATTTTTCTTATGTTTTATATTTCTTATGTTTTATATTTTTTATGTTTTATGTTTTATATTTTTTATGTTTTATGTTTTTTATGTTTTATATTTTTTAACTAATACCAGTTAGCCAAATTATTATATTCTACACTACTCATGTCTACATTATTGTTATCTTCTTCGTTATTAAATACATTCATCAAATTTACCGCGACATTGTTATTCTCATCATCGTGGTTAATGACTCGCCGATACCGTGGACGCAACTGATTTTGTAGACTGGACGGAGGAGTATTTGTTGCATTGATATTATCCGGTGTTTCAATCGTATCATCGCTAATAAGTGAAGGAATAGAGGAATTATCGTCGTATTCTTCGTCGTCGTCCTCTGCCTCCACCATGTGCGAAGCTACTACGCTACTCATATGTTGATTATTTTGAGTGTAGTAAATAAAGTTAATCTGATTGTATAGGTAATTGTTCCAGCTATTTAGATTCGCAATCTGTTGCTCAAGTAGAGTAACACGTTCTTGCATATCCGCAGCTTCGTCGCTGATTGGGTTATTATTCTTCAATAGGATCCAATACCACGGCTCATCGTATACCAAACGAGCACTATTTTCTTCGTTTAGAATTTTATACTGAATATTCCTTGTAGCAGCGTTGTCTTCCCACTCTTCAAAATGAAGGAATGCCATATAATATTTAACACCAGTAGCACTTGTCTTTTCCACCAAATCGACGCGACTAATCACTCCAATATTCAGTGTTTGAAACTTATTGATAATGAGGTCCTTGTTAGCCCACTCGGAAACTACACGAGGAATGCAGAGGGAGAGCTTGTTATCGAAAGTCATTCCGGTATTGATAGTGGTTGGTGCCATTGTTTTCTTGTAATGCATTCTGGTATAAATGGGAAAGCTATTTCAATTTTTTTTCAAACTAGGGTTGGCTTGTAAAATTATTGACACCTTGTTCAAATAAGATAATGGCATTTTCTGCAGATAATGGAAAAAAATTATTGATAAAATCTAAAATACCACGATACATGCGTGGTTTTGCTATTACCACTTGAAAATTATTTATAAAGGTTTGCAAATCACAGCTATATATTGCATCTCTACAGTTATATTTATTATCTGTATGTGAACAAATTCCATTCATAATACATGGATTATAACACGAAGCTACCAAACAATCAATCAATTCTTCGTTATTATTCCAATGAATCACCATTTTACATTTATTATAGTTGTGAGGTTCACATAAAATAATACCAATTTTTCCATTGGCCAGCTTATAAGCATCTTCGGGCAATATATCATTCATCATATTTCGAACGCAATATTCTAACGAAAAAATATTACAGCAATGAATGTAACTAATATAGGTTTCTAATATATCTAATATATTTAATTCAGGAAACAATAATAGAACGGCAACAATGCTACCAGAACTATAACCAGCAATTAATTTAGGTTTATTTTGTTTAATATATTGTTTTCCATACCCAAGACAATACCAAAATGCGGGAAATCCACCTCCTTCTATTAAAAGATCTACGGAATATTCTTCATAGATCACTAGCATAAATATATAAATACGTTAATATTGTTTTAAATATTTAAAAACTTACATTTAACCATATAGTTATTATGATACAATATATGTATTATGATATGATAACCAATCATCGGGTGTATGTTTAGTTTTTCCATCATAGTTTACAGCCAAGTTTTGTTCAATCAACCAAGGACCAATTGAAATATTATCAATAATGACATCCGCCAATATTCTACCATATTTTTCTGTCCCAACATTCTCTAATGTAACTATTTTATTTAATATTTTATTTTCTACAGCGGTTTTAGATAAGAAAGCACACTTTTTTTCATTTTCAGTTTTACCACGAATCTCAGGACAGTCAATTCCATTAATTCTAACTGAAAATTTATATAATTTACTCTTCTTATAAGGTAAATATGAAGCAATTGTTATCGTATCACCGTCGTAACATTTAATAACACGCCCACTAGTTATGGGTGGTATAAATTTATCAATGGTCGAAGGATTAATATTTTCAGGTATATATCGTAGTGTCTTTACGTGTGGTAGTGTCTTTACGTGTGGTAGTGTCTTTATACATTTAGATTTACACACACCCATTAGTTAACATTATATAATATCTTTAAAGTTATTATATAATAGCTTTATATATGTCAAGTTCAAGTGATAGAACAAAAAAATTATCATCAAAAGTGAAATATAATGAACTATCATCAAATATAAGATATCATGGAACGGTAACCCCGGTTAAAAATGATGGGTCAACGTATGAAATGTTTGGTATTAGTAAATATCAAAACGCAAATCAAAGCGGCCCAATACGTAATTCTATTAATACTTTTAATAGCTACTCTGAACGTATGGAATTAAAAAAAGGGAGGTTTTACACCAATACTCCTATTAATGGAATCGATAATTTAAAATACGATATTAAAGGTGGAAATCTAATGCAAATAAATTATGGCAGTAACAGTCCGCTAGTAGCAACAGGTAATCTAGAACTCAGTGGTGGTCGATTCATGGATTCAGTAGGAGAAAATTTAATACCTTATCCGTCAAACACCGTAGATTATCCTGGATTTATAACAGACCCAAATAATACGATTTTCAAAAAGGTAGGCGTAGGCAACACAGAAAATCAACAGCAAAATTGGGTTAGAAATCTTAGCACAACCGAATTCAACGATTCAAACCAATGGAATAAATTGAATAAATCACAAGATTTACACAATTTCTCATTAACAGGTGGTGTTAATCTATGGACTGAGTTCACCATTAACGTTACTGCTGTAACAGGTGCATATGTTATGAATGGAATACATCGCAAAGGACATTTAACAAATCAACAGAATCCTACTTTATATTTCGACCCATATGATACAATTAATTTTGTAATTGACGCATCAGGAGGAACTTCCGAAACCATTCATAAATTTCGCATTAATACCACTAATTATAAAGGTGACGATGATATTTATACAGTATCAAATCCACCTGCATCAAATCCACCTGCACCTATTCAAGGAATTGCAAACGGAACTATTACGTGGACACCGAGTAGAAAAGGTAGGTATTTTTATAATTGTCACCAACACGGAAAGATGCATGGAATAATAATAATAGGCGATGGTAGTGAAAAATACCCTGTTGTAGAGCAAATAATCACAGATGTATTAGCACCTGTTATTACTGCTGACAATACACAAGATTTATCAGGCAATAGTAATACACCTTTTTATATATTTACTAGTAATGAAGCTGGAACAATTACGATAACACCCTCTACATATAGCGTGACACCAACATCAGTTATTGTGGGAGAGAATACTATTACTTTTAATCCTTTATCGGAAGATACACATGATATATCATTTATAGTAACAGATTCAAATGGAAATGATTCTCTCCCCCACGTAATACCAAGATTCACAATAGATACTACAAGTCCAGTAATAACAACTAATGATACAAATATGTCAGGAACAGATATTACGCCCGAGTTTACCTTTACGTCTGATAAAGCAGGAACAATTAACATAATACCCACTACATATAGCGTTACACCAACATCAGTTATTGCATCAAATAATACGATAACGTTTGATGCCTTACCAGGTGGTACATATGATTTATCATTTAGCGTAACAGACCTTTACAATAATACAACAGTTACAAAAATACCACAGTTTACTATTACATCAAATGTTAATGAAACTGCAATTACTTCATCAAGTCAAGTAAATGTAATAGCTTCTAATGGTAATAAGTATGTATTTAACGGCGAAAATTCATACAATCCAGCTACGATTTACACTTTAACACAAGGATCTTATACTTTTACTAACATACCAGAAGCACACCCTATGGCAATATTAAATAATAATAATACAAGTAATATCACATATAGTGCTACTTCAAACGATAATAATCCAATAATTATAAAAGTAAGTGGTGGTTCGACGACACCCAACAACAATGGAGATTATTATACTTTCACAAATAGTGATTCTTCGGGTATTAATATTGCAAATGGTGGATTCAAATTTATGAGAGGTAAAACGTACCGATTCGCCGACGACGGTCTTACAACAACAACAACAACACAATCAAATGGATATGGTGGTACTACTACGACAACAACAATAACTCATCCGCTTAAAATTATTACATTTGTAAATGGTAGCACCGTAACAAATACATTAAATACAGTTGATGGTTCTATAACTGTCACTATACCTCAAAATGCTTCCACCACAACAGGAGAATTATATTACCAGTGTTCTAACCACTCGGATATGAGAGGAAACTTATCATTATTATATAAAGAAGTAACCGGTTCAACAGAAAATGGTTTCTACGACTTTTATTATGGTAATATGGATGTAACAGTTGCAGGTGATTTTGGCACTGCAAGTGTTTACTGCTACCATCACGGTTATATGGGAGGCAATAATCTACTAAAATATGTTAGTTAATAGACTTTACTAAATTCGACAGTTAATGACCAATCCATATTATTCAAATCTATTATACGACCATATTCATCAAACAATTTAATAGTTAGTTTGTCTATATTAACTGGTTTAAAATAATTACGTGGTGTTCGTCGGTGACTAATAAAACCAGTTTCGCGCGATGATAAATCATGTCCTAACCGTAAAGGCGCCAAACACAACCGTGTCATTATTTTCTTATCAATAATATAATCGTTAAAGGCCACCATTAATGAAGGGTGTGCATTATTTTGATAATCTTCAATGGAGAGAAATCCATACCTTAATGATGATATAAATCCGATTCCTTCTGAAACCGCCGAAAAACGCGATTTGCTTAATTCCGATGCTCCCACTACATATTCGGCAGCACGAAACCCAATAGCCCACCCCATTCTTTTTTGAATGCTTGTAATACTATCTAAGTTGCCGTGTGCATCTACACAGAAACGTATTTTTGAAATATTCTTTGTATTATATTCATATGAAGTATTTCTCTTAAATTCAGGCGGTAATGGGGTTGAAAAAACGGATTTACCATTAATTTTATTAATAGTATATCTAATATCCTTAGTTCCATTGAAATCGCTGTTTAACCAGTCTTTTCCGTGTGGAGTTTCAAATGCAGCGAAATCACCGTTTTTGTTTATGGCTCCTGGAATTGCTAACGTAAGCGACCTGTTCATACTCCTTTCAATCGTTAATTTATCAGTCAACCATGACTTGGTGTCATAATTTCCGTCTTCCAATTTAACACGCCACGCCATCGCTACCGGTTCAAAATCAACAACATTATTATTTGAATTTACATATGAAACGCTATTAATTGGAACAGAAGCCGAATTTAATGACGAATCTGCAATAACTAGCATTGTATTGTTTCCCAAGTATTCAGATATGGAATAAAACGTCATTGGCATTTCTACGGCAACAATAGCCATTTCTAATACATCCTTTTGACGTTCGGGTAAATTTATCGAATACGATGTTGATAAAGTTTCGTAATAATTATTGCGATGACGCGAATCAATACTAATCGTTTGTTTTACTATATTTTTCCCTATTTTATTAATAGCAAATGTATCAGGTATTTTCTCATTAAACCGTAGTATATTTTCACTATTAATATTGTATTTTTTAGATTTTTCATTAGCATTTTCAGTAACATTCATAGGCTTTACATAACTATTGATGCTCGTAAATCCTTCTTTAACATTTTTTTTTTCTACTTTTGATTTGTCTATTTGTCGATATCCAATAAAAGCCTCACCACCGCCTCCTCTATTTGTTACCTCACCACCGCCTCCTCTATTTGTTACCTCACCACTATCTACCATTTGTCGTGTAATTTTCAACTTAATTCTTCTATCAAGAACGTCCACAATTTCAATTATTTCATCTACCTCTAATGTTGTAGCTGTGTAATTTATAAAATCAAGTAAATCAATATTGGTATCGCTTATTCGATTACGGTCGTCTTGTAATTTTTGAAATATAAGATCCAAAGCACTAATATAATCTTCATAATTAATTTCAGATTCAAGATTCTCTACTATACCAGACCTAGATGCATTAAAATTATTAACACCCCAATTTAATTCTATCGGTTCACCGTCTGTATTTAGTATTTCAGTTCTGAAACCTTCATTTAACAACCATGTTAATCTATTTTGCTCATTTAAATTAATTTCCTTATCTATTTCTTCAAAGCTAGTAAAAACAAATGGTGGTGCTGCTTTTTTTTGATATAAATCACCTAGATAAATAAGAATATTTAATGAGAAAAATAGCTCAACGTCAGTATATCCACTCTCTTTTAATAAAAAAAGTTTTATACGATTTGTGGCATTATCATCACTAACCAATTTACCACCATCATTATTTGTGTATGGCGTTATATTGTTGCCCTGTATTGTAACTAAATTAATAAATTCTCGCAATTCTTCTCTCGTTAAATTGTTTAATGCATCAAAATCTTTGTAAATTTGATTAGAAAAAATTTTATTTTGTTCTAAATTTTCATAACTCATTTATAATTATTAAATATACTACTTTTACATTTTATTTGATTCAATTACATTTTCTACTTCAATTACATTTTCTACTTCAATTACATTTTCTGCTTCAATTACATTTTCTACTTCAATTACATTTTCTACTTCAATTACAGAATTTTTATTCTCGTCCATCAACATTATTGCCATAGCTGCATAATTATGAAGATCAATTAGCGTATCCCTGATTTTTTCATCTTGAACCAATGTAATACCCGAATTAGTTATAGATTGAAGACGCTGAATCTTATCACCAATACGCACCAAAACGCCGACTGGACCATATGTTGCAAAGGCATCGCCATAATCTTGGTTTTTTTTACTAAATAGTTCTCTTGCTTCCAATTGAATACTATCCATTTGTTTTATTCTATCAACCATTTTGTATTGATTTATATAATAATATTTAAATCAATTTTATAGAGAAATTAACCGTTCCCACCACAACTACCACATGGTTTTGTCTTCATTAGACCATATAAATCCATGCACAATCGCATTCGCTTAAGTTGATACTCTTCAGATGATGTGTTATTCTGCATATTGCTTTGCACGCTGCTTTGCACGCTGCTTTGCACGTTGCTTTGCACGTTGCTTTGCACGCTGCTTTGCACGTTATTTTGCGCATTTAGACTAGTATTAGCATATCCAGATGAAAATACCATTCCTAGTTTAGCAGGCATATTAATAAATTAATATATTTAATTTGAACATATACTACAATTAGTATTTGCGTTTGCAATCATTCCATACATCTTTGTTTTATTTCCATAACTAGGAGTTACTGTTTTAACATCTGTTAATAAGTGACCTGCTTTCTTTCTTGCTAAATATCTATCATATGAATTATGTTTTACAGCAACGGTATTTTTATCATCATTGCTGGCGGCAACATTTAATGAAACCAGATTCATAGTATAAACAGAGGATGAAGAACGCACTTGATTCCAAATACGTTTTTGTCTTATTTCATTGTGTTCCTTACTTCTACAATTCTTACAATTAACTACATTTTTAGTAACTACTAAATCTTGACCCGAACAATCACACGTATTTGCTACGTAATTAGGCATTCTATATAAAATTGATTATATTATTTATAGTGTATATTATTTATAGTTAAATCAATAATAATGGAGTTTGAATGTAAATATTGTCAGAAAAAATATAAACGCAAAACAATGTATGAAAAACATATTATAGTATGTAAAATACATAATACGTCGCTGAGAGATATAGAAACAGATGCAATTGATGTATATGATACCAAAACACTATCAAAATTAGTAATAACCCTTTATAAAAAGGTGGACGAGTTAGAAAAAAAACTGAAAAATAATGTTCCAGATAAGAATATAAATATTATAAATTGGTTGAGTGAAAACGAAACACCTGATATTAGTTTTAAAGAGTGGGTTAAAACGATTAATATTGATGAAGCTACTATTAAAAATATTATTAAACGTGATTTTATAAATGGATTAACAGATTTGCTAGAAATATATATATATAATTCGGATATACCAATAAGGGCATTCGACCGAAAAGCCAATGAATTATATATATACGAAACCGATAAATGGAGTATAATGAACAATGAACGTTTTACAAATTTTATAAACACACTATCGAGAGCCATATTGAATGTAGGTATTAATACAATTACAACCGATTCTACATTATCTAATGAAATGGCAATAAATGTTAAAAAAATTACAGGTGGCAACTTTAAGACTGATAGGATTTGTTCTATTATTAAAAAAGATTTATACGCCAAAATAAAAAAAACAATCTAAAACTATCTACATTAAATATTTCCTTGCCAACAACATAATTATGTCCATCATCCATGTAGATAAATATTCTACTTCTTCTTCGCTCAAAGAATCCAAATCGACATCATCAATATAATAAATGTCATCTAATGTTTTGAAACGGTCGGTTATTTTCATATTGTATGTCCATTTATGAACGTGATTTTTTTGTAATACAACTTCACTAAAATCTACTAAATCATCGCGAATATTTTGTAAATAATCCATAATATACGGTTCACCACTAGCCATCATTTTACTAGGTTCATAGTTAGGTGCAATATCAACAACGATTATCTTTTCTTTTGCAATGTCTTTTAAATTTTCTATTATGTTTAATCTGGCAAATTGTGGAACTTCATGAAACAAAAACATAGCAGTAACAATCTCATATTTTTTATCCGGTTTCCAATGTTCAATATGTCCTTGTTCAAAGTCCTTATTTGGAAATATCTTATTTGCCATTGTTATCATTTCCTTGCTAGTATCTAATCCAAGACTTCCTTTATTTGAAGATGTAGAAAATCCGGTTCCACACCCAACATCTAGAAAAGTTTTATTATCTCCTTCCTCATCGGTAACTTCTTTTCGCAGATTCCGTCCATAAATAACAGTATCAGTATACTTAGTAAAAATCGGTGCTATTTTAGAGTGAATAGATAAAAACGAATTATCGTTTCCAAACACATGGATTCGTGGATCATATGGATACAATCGAGGATTCCAAGAATGGACCTCTTGTATGTTAATTAATATATAAAAAAGTGTAAACACCTTCATTATAATAGGTAATGAAATTTATTTATATTGGTTCGAAAAATATATTATTGTGTGTGTGTGTGTCTGTAATTATAGCTCATACATATTTATTACCTCATCCGGTGTCATAATAGCAAGGCTTAATTTACGCGCTTCGTCTAATTTACCAGTAGAAATCGTTTTATCTTTCACAATTACTATATAAGTGTTTTTATTAACCGTAGAACTCATATCTGCACCCACCTGTTTGAGTTGTTCTATTAAATCATTATCTCTAAAACCAGTCATTACTATTTTTTTATTATATAGTGGATGACCAATATCAATATTTTCGCTAATAACCTGGTTTTCATTTAATTTATATTCTAATCCCGCCTCTGTTACCCATTTTAAAAATTCATCAATATATTTAACAAATTTATTTGCTGTTTTTTCGGCCATACCACTTATCATTTTGACTTTATCTACCTTTTCTTCATTACTAACCGGTGATGTTAATATATCAGGCTCTACTGTAAGAATTAATTTGAAACGTTTCTCTCCAAAACCACGCCCAAATATGTTGGTCGCTTGCATCAATTCGGGTAAACTAGTGCTTTTGATTTTTTCGGAAATACCGTTGCTTATTTTTGTTGCTAATTTATCTTTAAAACCCTCTACTTTTAAAAAGTCGTCTTTTGTCATTCTTATAATTTTTGGAATACTATTATTACCTGCATCTGTAATACGTTTAATATTTCCAGTACTCAATCCTTCTACGCCTATTATTTTGAAGAATCCAGTAATTGTCTTGTTTATTACTGTTTCATTGGTTTCTTTGTTTTCCAACATGATATCAACCTCTGTCTCATTCCAAATATATTTTTCTTTCGGCATCATAGGTTCACTAGATGACTGTATGACTTCGACAATGTGTGGAATAACGTCACCCGACCGAACTAATTTAATAAGAGAACCGATACCAATACTATTATCTTTTATGAATTTCGCATTGAATCCAGTTGCGTATTCTATTGTTACACCTCCCAATACAATAGGTTCTATTTGAACACGTGGTTTTAAATATCCGTCTTTGCTCGGTGTCCAGATGACATCCAAAACCTTTGCTTCGGCAATTTGGTCCGATAATACCATTTTGAAGGCAAATGCGTGTTCCGGATTCCCGCTAGCTCGCTCATAAATCTTATCGTCGATACATATAACACCATCTATTTCATAATCGTAATTGTTTCGCCATTCAACAAGTAAATCAGATAGTAAATTGTTATTAATTTCATGATGATTCGCATATTTTACAATATTAATATTGCTGAATGATTCAAGATAACTGAATTGTTCTGATGGTTTCGAGGACGGTTTTATCACTTCATAAATTACAAAATCAATATTATTATATTTTTCCGGTTCTATTTTCTTTTGGTTAATCACACCAGCCACGAAATTGCGTGGATTTGCAAATTTTTCTTTGTAATTTGCTTTAAAAACAGCCTTTTTAATAATAAATTCACCACGTAAAACTACGTTTTTATCTTTTGGAAGGTTTAAATACGGAATCAAATGTGACACATCTTGTCCTATTTTTCCATTACCGCGCGTATATAATTTTGGCTCTTCGCCTTCAGTTGAATAAAGACCGCTTACACCATCTAATTTACACGATAGAACATAAGGACCAGTATATTTTATTTGCCAATTTGAAAGGGCTTTCGTATCCGGTTTTATTTTATCCATCGACCACATTTCGTAGGGCAGCGTAACCTTTTTCTTATCTACATCCATATTACAATTCGTATGTCCTTCTAACGCGGCTTCATTTTCTGGATACATAGAAAGGGTTGTTTCTCTCAATATATCATACTCATTATCGTTCATTATTGGTTTTGAATCACAATAATAGGCATTGTTTGCTTGCCTAAGCATATTGCTAACTTCATTTTCTGAAAGTGTTTTCAAAATACCTACCCCTTCTTTTTTAAATAACTCAATATTATCTCTGATTAATGTTTTTTTTGATTTCTTAATCGTTTTATTTACAGTTATTTTCCTTTTTTTATTAGTAATGTATTTAACAGAGCGACTATCAGTTCTATTTTCAGGCTCAATATATTCCATTCCTAAAAATTTGAAAATGTCTTTTTCTGTTTCAAATACTTTATCTACTTTCGTAGTTTTTTTCCCATTTTCAATGTGATACAAACCGTGTTCGTTTAATGTGTAACCCAATTTCAGTGCCTGTTGACGCTGTATTGTGTTAAATATTTTGCTTCCTGTAAAATACAATATTGAAAACGGGTATTCTTCCGGCGATGCATATAAGAAATCGACGCGACGGGCTGGTTTATCGTCAATCTGAGTAACGACTAAGCTCTTACTCTTTCCGCGACTTAATACTTCAATTATTATTTTTTCCTCTATTAGTGTATCGATAAATTTAATAAAAGCATTATGATCATTGTCTTTATTTGTTATAATCAAATCGATATCGCCCGATGTTTTTGCGTTTCTTCGATACGAACCCACTATTTCAAAGGATGAATTCGGCGGTGTCACTTTTGAAAATACACTATCAAATACCTCGTTATACACATCAATTTCATCGCGCGGTATTCGTTTTTCTATATCTTCATAATGTGTAAGACCTATTTTCATAGCATTATTAAGAAGTTCTGTATTTTCTTTTAAATCTTCAATACTAGTAATTCCTTTATCGACAAACTCTTTGGCTTTTTTAGGTCCAATCCCGTATACTTTTGTTAATATATTAATAGGATCCTTGCGCTCATTATCTAACATAACAATTTTGCCTGTATTTATATATTCACTAAGCTTACTTAGTGTGGTTTTCCCTATTTTTGGTATATTTTTCAAATCTTCAATAGTAATAATATCGCCATCATATATAATAATAGATTCACTTGCTTGACGATAAGCTTTAGCTCTGAAATGTTCGCCCTTTTTAGATAATAAATCATCTATTTCATTCAAGATACTAATCAAATCTTCATTGTAGCGGTTCATATTTTTAGAAGATTGAGATAGCTTTATATCATCATTCGATTGTTTGTTAAGTTTTTTAATTGTTTTATTTAAACGTTTAGTGCTCATTATATAAATCACCAAAATAAAATTCAATTTATTTTGGTTTTAAATCACTAAAATATTTTTTTTCAAAATTAACACCAAAATCATAGTGTTTCGTATTATTTGACTTATATAATGTGTCCATATGTTTTGATTTTTTTTTACTTACTTTAATCTTAATGTTGGGGTTTTTATAAACAGGTAAATTTTTAATATCTAACATTATAAATAAAAATATATAATATTTATATTATGACCTTAATAACTAAAAATAATAGTATTCATGCAAATTATAATGGGGAAGTGATGGATATATATGCACTCGAAGGTTCGGATGGTAATAGACAAATATTTTACACACAATTAACCAACGATGATATTAAAAATATGATAGCTGGTCCATCCAAAGAACAAAGATTGGAGCAACGTTTAACAAGTGATTTTAAGTGTGATTATAATTTTGAAAAACCTTCAAAGAAACATATTAATCAATATCCAAAAACTTTACTTAACTCATTTAAAATGGCCGAAATGGTTACACCACCTACATCGCTTAGCAAACATACACCTAGCAAACATACACCTAGCAAACATACACTTAGCAAACATACACCTGGCAAACATACACCTGGCAAACATACGCTTAGCAAACATACGCTTAGCAAACATACGCTTAGCAAACATACACCTGGCAAACAAACACGTAGAAAGAAAAGAAGGAAAAGAAGGAAAAGAAGGAAAACAAATAGTATTTCAAGGAGAAAGGATTCGCAAAATAATACAAAGCGTGTTAAATATGCACCGTTTTCAAAGGCACGCAAAACGAAACGTAAATATTATTTGACCCCTTCGTCAAATGATAAAATGATTGAATTGGAAAAAGAAGATGATCGTCCTTCGATCGAACGAACTGTATACTAATTTGATGATATAGCATTGTATATTTCTTTATTGGATTGTTTAGTATTCACAGAGAGATTATGTTTATAGGTTTTTGCAAAAATTTTATCTGTTCTTTTAAGATAGCTGGGAGATGCAAATATTAAATCACACATTACATCATCGTGATAAATACAGTCGATATACATTTTTCTATCCTTCTTGATTTGTTTAATAAAATTTAAAAAGTCACTGAAATATTCGTCTGAAAATATCACTACATAAATGTAGCATAATTTTTGTTGTTTTTTATTACAATTTTCTTCATGAATAGAATATTGTGAATCACAATTATTGGCAATATTTGCAATATATTTATCCAGTGAACTATTATTTGTTATCATATTCCCTTTATTTATGTAATTCGACAATTCAATAACATAGCCCATTATATACGCTCTAAATATTATATATTATAAACAAGACACTACATATGTAGTGTCTTGTTTATGTGTTTTTTAACCCCTACTTTTGTATATTATTAATATATATGTCCGAATCTTGGAAAACAAGTAGTGCTAGAAAACCTATTATAAATGCATCCAAAATATTTACAAATAAATTAGTCTCGAAAAGTGCTATAATTCACACTGATATATGCAATATTGATATTAGTTTAAGTGAAAATATTGTAATTGACAACGTAAATTCTTTGATAACCGATACTTCAATGAACATAAAAACATTAAGGTGTAATGTGATTGATATGAGAGCTTCACAAGAGGATTCAAGCTACATAAATTTTCATAAAAATATTAAAACGCCCAAATCGGCGAGTATACATTATTTATATACAGAAGACTTGTCGTCAAATAACTTACAATCATCTGATTTGTCTGTTAATTTTATTGAATCAAAAAACAATACCAATATTACCTTTAATTCGGATACATCGTTTACCCAATTTGTTTATGCTAATAATATAGATGTTAGCAATATCTTTACAGATAGTAGTTTTATCAATATACACGCGGATTTATCTATAAATGGAAATTTAAATGCAGAGAGATTAACCACTAACAAAATTAAAAGTGTAAATGATAGAATTATCATAGATTCTGATATATCAGTCAATGGAACAATTTATGCAAAACATATAGATGTAAGTGGAATTTTAAAAGCCGAAAAATTAATAGTAAATGATATATCCTCGTCAAATAAAATAACAATAAATTCCGATTTATCATTTAATAAGGGATTATTTATATCTGATTTACATTTGGAAAAAATGTATTTATTTGATTCAGATAAAATTATAATAAATAGCGGTGTTTCGATTAATAATAATTTAACTATCGGTAATGACGTATCATTTGGTGGAGTTATTAGCCCTCTCGACGAGGATACTTTATCACTTAATGGGACTGTAGCATTTAACAAATCAATAACTGCAAACACGATTAAGACAGATAAGATTAGTTTACACAGTAACACGCAAGATTCGAGCGCAATAATATTTGATGCAGATGTAAGTATAAACGGTGGTATATATGCAAAAATGCCATATAAATATGGAGCAACCATAGTTAATTCTTTTAGTGAGCTTCTAGAAGATTCAAATAAAAAAATAGGAGCTTTATATTTATTAGTTCCTCCGAAACTTAAAAGTGGAAACGTTTACACAGAAGCTTCTTTGCAACTATTTAAAACAGGAGAAGATATTAGTTATGTAAGACCAATACGACCAAAGGTAACCCTATATGTTAGAGAAAATGCTAACCAAGTTATTAAAGTAGAAACACTAAATAAGGATGTTTGTTGGAATAGTGTAACACTGAGAAATAAAATTCATTACTCCAATAATGATATATGTTATAGTAGTTATTATGATAACAGTAATGAAATATGGTATGATGTTGATGTAGATGAAGAAAATGATTTGTCTCATACATTTGATATCAGTGTTAGTACCTTAACAGGAATTAAAAATGGAGTTAGAAATGATGATAGTTTTAATCGTATATATTATTTTGATTTAAGTGCTAGCGACCCAGAAGGTTTTGACGTATCCTATTTACTAGGAAGTAAACACGACCCCGGTGATACAAACGTAATAGATTTTTCATCTTTGGAACTAGAAAAAATACATACAACTGGCGGTTCTTTAACCCGCGTTAAAGCTACAGTTCCATATGGAAATTTTACTGCTGGTACAAGCGAGGATTTATCCTTTAACATAGCGGCACACGATAATGTAAATTATGTAATTAAAACTATATACTTAAATGTAGATGGGGTAGTCAAACCGAGAGAACCATCGTGGAATGAAATACGATTTGAAACATATGATATTTGCTCTCATAAAACTGGATATATTGACCAATCGTGGAATGATTATTCGCTCAACAATCCAATCTCGACAGCAGATACAAGAGATGTTTCAACATTTCAATTTGATGTAAGTCTGAATGCATTTTTTGGAACTAATAGGAAAAAGCTAAACTATATTATTGACTTATCAGCTATATATCCGGAGACGGATTTAGATTTGTCCTTTAATATCAGTGCTAAAAATGTAGGTAGCAACAGATATAATATTAGGACGGGAGATAATCAAATATCGTTATCTGGGAATCGTATTATTTTAAACTACAACTTAGAAGATATTTGTAATAACATTGACGAAAGTGACTATAACACTACTGTTGGTATAACCAAATCCGAGTTTAATGACATATCAATAAATATTATAGCCCATAATTATTATCAATTTGACGAAAATTTAGATGCTAGTTTCGATTTCGGTGCCGCCGCTCAAGATGGTTATGATGCTTATACTTTACCAACAGGATATGGTGTTAACTATTCAAAAGATGTTTCAAGAAATATTCTTATAAAAGTTATAGATATAATACACAATAAACCACCAAATTGGAGTAAGATAGAAAATATTAGCATATCTTACGAAGGATCAGGGTTTGATGCTGGTTTTTATAAAGACTACAGCTTTAACGATGAATTCAGCGATATAAGTGCAATACGTCCAGTAACTGATGTGTCATCCTCATACATATATTATATCTGGGATACATCTACTGTGGACGATTTATCCAGATTACAATATCGAATAGATTTATCTGCTTTGGACCCTGAAGGTTTTCCAGTAGATTTTAGTTATTTGCAAGGATATGATAATAGTTATAATGTAAGACTCTCGTCTGATAAATTATATATAACAACACCTGGTGCACGCGATCTCTCGACTAATGATCTATCGCTAGTAATATGGCCGCAAGACGGAGGAACATTACCCGATGATAGTTATTCTGATATATCTAAAAACTTAATATTCCATCCATTTTTATACAAATTCACTGAATTTACATTTACAAATTGCGATGCTTCTGGAAGAGAGGGGCCGACATATAATGAATGCGAAAACTGGTATACTAATAGATATGAAAAACTATTAACGGGTGGATATAGTGTTAATGTGGATAACACATCACTGGATAAATGGTGGACTGATACTAATTATTTTGATATGAGTAAAAATAATGGCATACAAATATGGACGGTTCCTGCAACAGGGTTATATAATATTACTGTTGCTGGTGCTGGTGGTGGACGCGCCGCCACCGCCGATAGTGAAGGATTAGGATTAGTAATAGATTTTAGCTACCAATTAGTGAAAGGAGATAAATATATGTTATTAATTGGTCAAAAGGGTAGATTGGGTAAAAGAAGTGTATTAAATTCTGCAGAACCTGATTACACTACATTTGCTGGTGACAATATAACATACCCAGCTTCTTCGTCTGGTGGTGGAGGAACATTTTTTGTAAAAGGCGATAACATAGGATATCTATATACAGAATTTAATGAGCAGGATTTGGGAGATGATGTACCAGATTTAAGTAATTATATTGTAGCTGTTTCTGGTGGTGGAAGTGGTGGAAGAACTTTTAATGTAAATGATACTGACTCCACAGAAATATTGAAAATTGCTGATGGTTCTTTTAATTCATTGTTTGGTGGTATCGATGGGTCAGGCGTTGATACAGGAGAGACTCGAAATACGGGAGGTATAGGAGGACAAGGAGGTTTAGGTTCATTTTCCACAAATAATAGCATTAAAGCTGCCGGTGGTGGTGGTGGTGGTGGTGGATTTATTACCGAAGGTGGCAAGTCTGGATATAATACTGCACATTGGGGGACTAATTATCAGTTAGATGTAACCAAAGTAGAAGGTGCAAAACCCTTTATTTTAGGTGGCAAAGGAGGGTTTATACCGCATATTATTCAGGAGGACGGCACTGAAAATGTTGGTGGGTTAGGTGGTGCTAACGTTGGTGGTTTTGGTGGAGGTGCTGCTGGCGGAGAAGGTGGCTCTGGGGGAGGAGGGGGATATAGTGGTGGTGGTTCTGATTCAATTAGTAATGATCCACCAAGGCAAGAAGATAATACAATAGCTGGTGGTGGTGGTTCAATCGTTAATAGTAAGGTTTTAGCTTATAATTCAGACATTCAGTCACAAGTTAAAAAAAATGACGAATCCGGTAAGAATAATTTTAACGGTTACATAAAGATACAATTCAATCCTTACAACAAAATTAATATAAACTAATTAAGTATATTATAACTAATTAAGTATAATTATAATATATATGTCATCTAGACCTTGGAAGGATACAAATTCTAGAGATAAAACAAACAATATAAATGTAATACACTGTGATGAATTAATAACAGATGAATTAACAACAAAAAACGCAACATATAATAATTTAGATGTTGGTCAAAAAGTCACTACAAATATATTTGATGTATCAAATGTAGAAATTACTAATACTATGATGGTTCCAGATATATCTATAAATAATATAGGTAATAAGAGTGAAGTTAGTGCTGTTGAATTTATATCGCCTTTTTCAGCACCATATGCTGTTTTTAAAGATGTTCGCGTGAATGATACATCAATGAACGGGTTAGTAAGAGGAAATGATATATCGGTGAATATTATATCGAGTTTTGATAATAGTTCGATTAAAATTATAAGTGATGTTTCATTTAATGCAAATATAACGTCACAATTTTCATCATTTAATAATATATACTCGGATAATGAATTGCAAATAAATAGTGATGTTTCTTGTAATGGGAATATAATAGTAAACACAATTTCATTAGAAATATTGCAATATATTAATAATGGAATTATACAAGTAATTAGTGATATTAGCGTTGATAGAATAACAGTAAAAGAAGATGTATCTGTAAATATTTTGGATACGTCATTAATTGAGGTTAGTGTAATAGACAATTTATATTCAGATAAAATAGCTTTTAATAGCAATACAATTATAGATGGTTCAGCGAATATAAATGATTTGAGTGTTAATAGTCTTGAAAGTCATAAAAATAATTCGATAGAATTTAAATCAAATGTCGATGCAACCCAAAATGTAAATATTAAAGATAATATTAATACAAATATATTAGAATTAGAAACAAGTTTTAATAATGATGTGTCTTTTGATACTATTAAAGCTGATATATCTGTAAACAAAATAAATAATTATAATCTTGATACAATAATTATAGATTGTGATGTTTCAATTAATAATTCATCTGTATTATCTGCTACTACAATAAGCCAAGAAGAAATTAATTTTATGAAAGTATATGAACAAAATAATTCTAATAATAATAAATCTTCAGTGCGCTCAGGAACTATTTTTTTTTTTAAGAATGATGATATTAATTCTGTTTTATTTAAAAATTATATGAATAATTATCTAGTTTTAAAAACAATAGGCTCAAATGTTATTGTGGATTTAAGTTACATAGAGTTATATGATAATAGTTATAATAGTTCTGAATATCAACTTAGAAATTATCCATTAAATCACAAACCAGGATACGAGAAATTGGATGCTTCGTGGAATAGTAATATTGACGAAAATAAGCCATTCGCATTTAGAAGTATAAATATTAGACACGATGTTAGTCGCAATTATAAATTGGATATATCCACCATAGTTAGTAATATAGAAGACGTAAATAACCCAATAGATATGTCTAATCAAATACTTATAATTCCAACACCTCCCGATATATCTTTAAATATAGGAAAAAATGATGATGGTGACTATATTATTCCACCGGGTGATACGTCTTTTGTGTTTATTACTCCTATCGTATATCAGGCATACGATGTAAGTTTTAGAATAAACGTGTCTGATAAACCACGGCAAGGACAACAACCAAGCAAGTCCGTAGAACAAATTATTACATTTGAATACAATAGGCAGCCTGAATGGAAATATATGATTTTGACTCCTTCTAATGATACACACACTTATGACCCCAGTATAGGTTTACATGAGTCAAAATATGACCAATCATGGAATACGACAGAGTGGTATAGCGATATTAATGTTCCTAATAAGACAATAGATGCAACATATTCATATGATGCTACACCCGATGTATCGTATACTTTTTTGGTTCAAATGATTAACGGTGAAGACGCCTCCTATTTTCATATGGATTTATCTTCTATCGACCCAGAAGGATACGATGTTTCGTATTTTAACTTTTCTGCAAGTAGTGAAGCCCATTATGGTAGTTATGTTCCTAATATTGTAAATCATTTAGATGTTAGTGGTTTTATTCAAAATAATACAACCGATTGGTCACTAAGCACCATAGATGGGTCTATTGTGACAATCCGCGTTCCAGAACCTGGAAATAATGGCAATGGTATCGATATGTCGTTTGAAATCATAAGTAAAGATAACTATTTGGACAGACAAAACTATCAGAAGAAAATAGTTAATGTTAAAAAAATAAATCGACAACCACAATGGAATCATATGATTTTGAGTGCTAAAAATAGCGATTTACTTATAAGCGACCAATCCTGGAACACTACCAGCAATCCTTCTATCCAGGATAGCGGTGACTTGTCTAACCAGTTTTATTTATATTTTGACCATAATAAAGATTACGTTTATTCTGATGGAACAACCGATTTGTCACATTACTATTTGGATTTAAGT
>ERZ651776.547-NODE-547-length-51958-cov-7.103256_pt1 | contig 51958 bp, 36 predicted proteins | sample MGYA00514761_ERZ651776 | MGnify/ENA metagenome assembly ERZ651776
AAGCGGTACGAAGAGCGCACGAGAACAACCACCCCGAATGTTTACAATACCTCCTCGACAACAACTGCCCATTACCAGAAGGTTGGCGATACGAACACGGAGTGTTACGCGTCGCATAAGATTGAGAAGCAGAAGAAGAAAACTGAATATACTCGCTCTGTTTGAATACTAATAAACTCTGAGATACACACACACACGTTTACACACAGAAGCAGCACAAAAACACTTCAACAGTCCGCACTTTTCCTCCTCCTCTCGCAAACGTCCTCGTTTCTTCGATGACGACGAAAACGACCACCATGCAACGCGGGTGGTCTCGTGGGTCTTATTTTTTAACGAAGACGACGACACCGCGGGGAAGTCATCGTCGTCATCATCACGAACACGTTGGATTTCGTTTCCCCCATCACGCGCAACGAACACAATCGAACGCGTCCGCGTTCGCGGCGAAGAAGAAGACTACCACGACGAACGCGACGACGTCCTCCTCAAAAAACAACGACGACGACACCAACAACAAAAGCGACGAACGACATGAAAAGAAAAAACGAGAGAACATCGAAGCTGCGCACCACGGCCACGTGTCCGTCCTGTTGAGCGAAGTGTTGGACGCGTTTAAACCGGTGAAGATTCAGACGCACATCGACGGGACTTTAGGCGCCGGTGGGCACGCGACGAAAGTTTTAGAGCAACACAAAGAGGAAGTGAAAACGTTCGTCGGGTTTGACGTGGACGAGACGGCGATTGAAATCGCGAGACCGAGAGTAGAGAGGAGTTTAGGTGTAGACGATGCGAGCGGCGGCGAGAAGAAGAGTAACGACGGCGGCGTCGCGTTGCACTTCGTGCGAAACAACTTTGACCAGATGCGCGCGGCGTTGCGAGATATCGGCGTGGACGGTGCGGATTCGATTTTGTTAGATTTAGGGGTTTCGTCTATGCATTTAGATCGAGCGGAGAGAGGATTTTCGTTTCAGAACGACGGGCCGTTAGATATGCGGATGTGCGGCGGTACAACGAGCGCGTCGTCGTCTTCGTCGTCGTCGTCGTCTTTGACCGCGTTCGACGTCGTCAACGGATGGTCCGAGGAAGATTTAGGTCGCATCTTTCGCGATTACGGCGGCGAAAGACATTGGAAACTCCTCGCGAAACGCGTCTGCGAACGACGAATGGAAAAACCAATCGAAACGACTTTAGAACTGGTCAAAGCTTTAGGCAACCCGCCGGGGAAGCGCGAAAAAATCCACCCGGCGACGCGCGCGTTCCAAGCCGTGCGAATAGCCACCAACGACGAACTCGGTGTCATCGAACGCGTGATACCGCAAGCCATCGAGGTCCTCAATCCGGGTGGTCGTTTAGCCATAATCACCTTTCACTCGTTGGAAGACGCCATAGTGAAAAAACAGTTCCGAAAATTCGCCGGCGTTCCGGAATCGCGAGAACCGACGGTTGGGAGAAGCGCGATGATGTTCCTCCCGCCGGAGGAGTTTGACGATGCTTCGTCGTCAAACCCCTCGTCGTCACCGAAAATAGTCAAAATGATCAACCGGAAACCAATCGGCGCTTCGGAGGAGGAAATTAAAGTCAACGCGAGGAGTCGGAGCGCGAAGTTACGCGTGGTTGAAAAATTATAATATAATAGCACGTAGCCTTTGATGATATGATGAGTAACGATTTCTCGCGCAAATGCATTGCATTAACGCACATCAAAACGGCGGCACGCATCAAAAGCGAGATGTGTTTGTCTCTGCTTCTCTCTCGAATTTTTCTCTCGAATCACCTAAGTAACAACAAAACGTCACACCAAAACTCTTTCTTTCATAATGCTGCACGGCGCCCCGATGCGTCCCAGACGCGGCGGCAGTAGTGGTGGTAATGGTGGTGCGTGGCACGACCCAATCACGGTCGCCTCCCGAGAGTACGGCGGCAGATCATCGCGTCATTATCGATCCTCTTCGCCATCGAAGAATAGATATAAAAAATGGATTTCCAAATTCGCTCACGTTTCCAATGTATTCACGAACGAGAAGAAGCGGCTTCCGAGATGGATAATCGCGATGATGATGATCACGATTATACTCTTAACCACGCGGCGCAGTTCTCAAAGTTCTTTCTCGATGATAAAAGAAGACTCTTCCATCGTCGAGAAAGAGAGCACCATCAAAGGTGTCAAACTGTCTTTTTTCCAACAAGAAGGATCGAGCGAACGAGAGAAAAAACGAGACCAAAATCTGTGCTTCTTTCTGGACGAGAAAATCGCTAATACGAAACATCCACTCTCGCACAAAGTTGCCAGTTTACTGCGTTCGTTTCTCTCATCGAACAGAAAGGAGGAAGAGTACGATTTTTGGCGAGTGACGGCGATCGTCTCGGTCGGTTCGGGACGCGAGAACAACTTTAATCCAGACGCGTTTCAAAGAGCGATGTTCGCGCCGAGCAACGCGGCGATGGGAAGTCGAGAACCGTTGAGGAGAGGGAAGGATGTTTTAGTCACGGAAGTGCTCAGGAGTAGTTCTATAGATGGTAGTGAAGAGGTGAAAAGGTCGCACGCGGCTTTTTTGCGTTTGAGCGATACGTTTCACGATCGAAAGTGCGACGTAGGGCATTTTTTTAATCCGACGTTGGCGCATTTTAGCGCGTTGGCGAGACGCGAGAGAGTGGCGTTGAAAGATGTACCGATTGTTGCGCACAGGATTATCGCGTCTCAAACGGATTTGAATGGCATGAATAAAGCCTTTAGCAGCAGCGATAGTAGCAGTAGTAGCAGTAGTAGTAGTAGTAGAAACATGTTAGAAAGCGAACACATGGACGCCGTCGTATCCGCGACCGCCGATGTGCTCATTTTTGACGATGAAAATTTAGCAACATTTGAAGCGCGGAGAAGGAAAAACGGGTTAGGTGGTGACTTTGCGTTTCCAAAAGGATTATTAGCTCGAGGGATTGGTGGTAACGCGATAGACGGACTCCAATCGAAACAGTTCGAGACGGCGAGATCTTTGGTTCTGAGGTTGCCGAGCTCTCCGGAATCGAGGCTAACGAGATCGAAACTGGAAAAGATGGAAGGCGAGGATGTCAATAATGATAACACCAACCCACTGACGAGAAAAAAAGTGAAGTCGTTCGCGTATTGGGGAGACTTCGACGAAGGCGAAGGTTTGACGTCTTTTTTGGACGTGCTCGATCGCGTGTTGGAGAAACGCAAAACGAGCGTCGTCGCGCCTGTCGGCGCGAATGCGGTGGAACCGCTCGAGGTTGAATTTCGAGGCGAAAACTCCGTATACGATTTGGACGATATCACCGTGCACGGTCATGTGGGTGATAAAAAGAAAGGTACCGAACGCATCGCGTCTTTTCTGGCGGGATTTGGAAGCGAGGAGATTGTAGGGAATCTGATTGATACCTCGGCGATTAAAGAATACGAGGACGAACATTTTTACAGCAAAACGCTCGAACACTATGCAAACGACGACACGTCGGTAAAATCGAGTAAAGACGTCGCGAAAAGTAGTGGCGCAATTGTCGTCATCTTCCCACCGGCGCAAAACTCGACGTTTTACTTTGCGAGAGAAAGTTTGAAAATTGCCGAACTCGTCGCCGCGAATGCGCCGTTTTTAGCCTCGAACGCGGCGTTAGATCGCGCAAAGATTTTTGACGACACCATTCGTTCGCGCGTTTCTTACGGGGACGATACGGCTCACGATTGCGTGGAAACAATGTTACGCGTGTTTGATCGTCGCGTCGGCGAAGGCGGTGGCGTCTATCGCCCGGATGCGTCGAGTAAGACACCGTTTGCGAAATCGTACGACGATATCATCGAGATGAAATGGGTTGGATTGCACAGAGCGATAAAACGAAAGAAAGGTGCTTTATTACCGATCCCGCCGGCTTCAAGACACCCGTCGCCTCGAGTCACCGTCGTTGTCGTACACAAAGATAGACCGAAATTTTTGATCGACGCCGTCGCCTCGCATTTGGCGCAAGACTACGATAAAATGGATTTGATTGTGGTCGATAACGGCTCGAGGAAAACGCCAGAGACCACTAAAATGCTGAATACCATCGAAAATCTTCTCGCCAGTAGAGAAAAGTCCTCGGATACGAACCCGCACAGGAACATGTACAAGTTAGTCCGTCTCGGCCCAATCGCCGCGTCGCTTTCCGGAGCCAGGAATGTTGGCTTGAAAAATGCTCGAGGCGAATACGTTTTGTTTGCCGACGACGACAACTTAGCGAGCACTTCTCAAGTTTCAACGCTCGTCACGGCTATCCTCGCCTCCGAGGCAGATGCTGTCGCGCCCGGAAACGCCTATTTCGTTGGAACAAGCGAACTTGATTTGAAGAAGCCGGCGTTAGGTGGTAATCAATTCGATCTCGGCGGTTGGATACCTCTTGGGGCATCCACCTCGCTGGGCGTTTACGAAGATTGTTTCGGCGACGCCAACGCACTCTTTCGCAGAAAGGCGTTAGAGTCTGTCGGCGGGTGGGACGATATTCCCGGTAACGACGCCGCCGGCGAAGATTGGTCGCTCTTCGCCAAACTCGCTATGCGTGCAAAAGACGCTTCGCATAATCAAAATCGAGGTGTTACTGTCGTACCGCTCCCGACGTTCTTCTACCGAATCGACTCGGTCGGTTCTTTAGCCAAAAAGAGTCGACGCTTCGATTACCGCGCCAGAACGTTACTTCCCTACGAAACGAACGAAATTATTGAAAGCGTTGGGTTAGGTGGCGTTTTGAAATACGCAAGATATGATAGAAAAGCGTTCGAAGATGCTCGAGCGATGCATAAGAAAGAGACGGATCGTCTTAGTTTAAAAGTCCACGCGATATCGAGATTATTGTGCGCTCGATTGAACAACGAAAACGATGAGAGTACAAACGGGAATAACAACAAAATAATCAACGGAGGATTCGAAACGGAAACGGGTGGATACGTAGACGCATGGCTAGGCTTCGAGAAAGGATTCGATTGGCGCAACCCGAACAACATCAAGAACAGGTTAACGAGACACAACTTAGGGGACACGTACGACGACGAAAGCAGCAGCGGCGACGATTCGAGCACGCACGGCGCTTTGGTTTTGAGGAACCCTGGATTTGGCGAATCGCGAGGCGCGAGGCAAGTCATCGAGTTCTCCTCCTTATCCTCCAACGACGCGAAAGTCGCGACGCCGATATACGTCTCCGCCAAGAGCAAAGCAATTTTTGACGAAGCCTCAAAGTTTCATCGTTTGGATCCGTTCAACTACCCGAAACCAAAAGTTTCCTCGTACGGCGTCTACATCGACCTCGAACACACCGACGGCACGTCCACGTACGGATACACTCTTGGTTTCTCGGCTTTGAAAATGTGGACCAAGCGCGTCGGCATAATCTCGCCCCGCAAACCAGTACAAAAAGCCAACGTGTACGTGCTTTACCGAGACCGAAAAGGGAAAGTTTTGTTCGACGACATCGTGGTGAAGGAGTTGGTTGGAAAGAACGACATTTGCGAAGGCGACCACGACGCGCTCTTTGAAAACGTGGAATGGCTAGAGCCCGATAGTAGCGGAGATGATGATGATACTAGTACCAATAGTATTAATAGTAATAAATAGTTCTGCATTATTAGATATTTAAATAGAGTGTGTACCTAATTAAAATGAGGGAGCCGCCACCAACCGCGTTTCGCTTGAAATATGTTTCCAACATCTCAAATCTAAACGCACAAGTATTATCGGAAAAGTCGACACGAGAAAAGTTTAATACTCTTCGTCCATTTCGCCCTCGCCTTCGCCGGATTCCGCGCCGACTTCTTCGTAATCCTTCTCCAAAGCGGCCAAATCTTCTCTCGCTTCGGAGAATTCGCCTTCTTCCATGCCTTCGCCGACGTACCAGTGGACGAACGCTCTCTTGGCGTACATCAAGTCAAACTTGTGGTCGAGTCTGGAGAAGACTTCCGCGATGGCGGTGGAGTTAGAAATCATGCACACAGCGCGTTGTACTTTCGCCAAGTCACCACCCGGGACAACCGTCGGCGGTTGGTAGTTAATACCGCACTTGAAACCAGTCGGGCACCAATCGACGAATTGGATGGTTCTCTTCGTCTTGATCGAAGCGACGGCAGCGTTGACGTCTTTCGGTACGACGTCGCCTCTGTACATCAAGCAGCACGCCATGTACTTACCGTGTCTCGGATCGCACTTCGCCATCATCGAGGACGGCTCGAACGCGGAGTTGGTGATTTCAGCGACCGAGAGTTGTTCGTGGTACGCCTTTTCCGCGGAAATAACCGGCGCGTACGAGGACAACATGAAGTGAATTCTCGGGTACGGAACCAAGTTGGTTTGGAACTCCGTCACGTCGACGTTCAACGCACCGTCGAATCGTAAACTGGCAGTCAACGACGAGATCACTTGCGCGATCAAACGGTTCAAGTTCGTATACGTCGGTCGTTCGATATCCAACGATCTGCGGCAGATGTCGTACACCGCCTCGTTGTCCAACATGACGGCCACGTCGGTGTGTTCCAACAACGCGTGCGTACTCAAAACGGAGTTGTACGGTTCAACGACTGCCGTGGAGACTTGCGGTGACGGGTAAATGGTGAAACCCAACTTCGATTTCTTCCCGTAATCGACGGACAAACGTTCCAAAAGCAACGACCCAAGACCAGAGCCGGTCCCGCCGCCGACGGCGTTGAACACCAAAAAGCCTTGCAACCCGGTGCAGTTATCCGCCAACTTGCGAATTCTGTCCAACGCCAAATCGACAATCTCTTTACCAATGGTATAATGGCCTCTGGCAAAGTTGTTCGCGGCGTCCTCTTTCCCGGAAATCAACTGTTCCGGATGGAACAATTGGCGGTAGGTCCCCGTTCTCACCTCGTCGATGACGGTCGGTTCGAGATCGAGAAATACGCATCGCGGGACGTGCTTACCCGCGCCAGTTTCGGAGAAGAACGTGTTAAACGCGTCGTCGCCACCGCCGATGGTTTTGTCGGCCGGCATTTGCCCGTCCGGGTTGATGCCATGCTATATATATAGAAAGAAGAGAGAGATGATGAAAAGTCAAAGTCAGTCAATGTAATTTTTTACCCAAAATTAGAAACATTTGAAGAGAGAAAAGAGACAACGACATCATCAAACGCGCACCTCCAAGCAATACAGCTCCCAGCACGAGTTACCTGTTGTTCATCATTCGAAAAAAGCGCATCAACAGAGAACGTTGAGAGAGGTCAGTTTTGTCGTCGTCGTCGTCGTCATCATCTCCCAAGAAAGAAGAAGAAGAAAAAAAGTCAACGACAGAGAGAGAGAATGAGAGAATCTTCGCACATGCGTCCACATGCGAGAAAAACCAAAACCAAAAAACAAAGCGCACCAGTTTGCACGCCAGCTTGGCCGATGTGGATGGAAATAACCTCTCTCATTATTAATAATTATCAGGTGTTTTAAAAAGGTATCGGTGTACGAGTGCAATAGTTACTGCCTTGGATGTGTGTTACGAAGAGAAAAGAAACGAAGTGTCTGATGAGCTTGCGTTTTCTTTTTTAAATAAAGTGAAGAAATTTCTTTGACTTCTTCTTCGAATAAAAAAGAAAGGACTGCCAAAATCGAGTAAAAAAAAGAGATTTTTTCTTTTCTTTCGCAACAAACCAACACACAAAAAAAATCATCATCGAGAGACATTAATTAGACCTTTTGCAGAAGAAGAGAACAAACTCGACTTTGTGTGCTGCCTGCGTTTGTTTTTTAGCGCAGCACCACTGCTCTGAGTTGTTCCTCCTGTGCGTGTGTGAAAGAGAGAGAGAGAGAGAGAGAGATTTAGAGAGAAAGAAAGAGAGAGAAATAGACGAGAAATAAAAGATGGGCATTTTAACCAAAGCGAAAGGGATGGATTTCTACCGGAAAATCCCGCGCGACATGACGCAAGGCACGTACCTGGGGACGATCCTCTCCATCCTGGCGACATCTTTAATCGTGTTTCTTTTGATCGCAGAAACGCGAGCGTATTTGAAAACGACGTTCGAGACGAAAGTGGTCGTCGATCGGTCGGTGGATGGAGAGTTGTTACGGATTAACTTTAACGTGTCTTTTCCGGCTTTGTCGTGCGAGTTCGCGTCGGTGGATGTTGGGGACGCGTTGGGATTGACGAGGTATAATCTGACCAAGACGGTGTTTAAGAGACCAATCGATGGGAATTTTCGACCGACTGGGCCTTTGGCGTGGGCGGAGAAGACGCCAGGGAAGGATGGAGACGCGCACGTGAACGAGGAAGAGTTGACGGAGGCGCAGATTGTGGTGGAGAAGCACAAGGAAGCGTTGGCGACTGGACGAGTGACGCACTCGAGCGCGGAACCGTTGACGACAGAGGAAGAGATGCAAGCGTTTAACGACGCGCATTCGGTGACGATGATCAATTTTTACGCGCCGTGGTGTCCGTGGAGTCAACGGTTGCAACCGGTGTTTGACGCGGCGGCGATTCAGTTGCACGAAACGTTCAACACGAATTCGCAAAACATGCACTCGATTGCGCTCGGGAGAGTCAATTGCGTGGAGCACGAGCAGTTGTGCAGGAAACATCACATTCAAGGGTATCCGACGGTGAGAATCTTTACGAGAGGGTCGGATTTAATCGCGCATGGGAGACACACGGATCACGCGTCCTATCACGGGGACAGAACCGTGAGCGCGATTGTAGAGTTTGGGAAGAGCATGGTGGACGTTCCCGCGGGCGGCGAAGGGAACATTCCAGTACCAAAAGGGAAACCGACGAAAGATAACGAGAAGAAACCGCAACCGCCGCGACCGAACGAGCAAATCGATTTCAAAGTCGCCAACCACGCGGACGTGGTCCAAACCAGAGCGAGCACGGGGTGTTCCATCACCGGTTTCGTCTTGGTGAAAAAAGTCCCCGGACACGTCTTTTTTACCGCGGATGCCAAAAACGGCCACTCCTTCGACGTGGACAAATTAAACGTCACGCACCAAGTTCACCACTTCTACTTCGGTCAACAATTATCCGCGTCGAGGCAAAAATATATGGCTCGATTCCACAGAGGCGAAAAAGAAGGAGATTGGCACGACAAATTGGCGAACGATTTCGTCGTCTCGAAAAACCCGCGAACGTCGCACGAGCATTACTTACAAACGGTGTTAACCACCATGCAACCCCTGGGCCCGTTCGCGCAACCGTTCAACGTGTACGAATACACCCAACACACGCATTCGGTCAAAACCCCAGACGGGGAAACGCCGAGAGCGAAATTCCACTTCACCCCGTCCCCGGTGCAAATTTTAGGCGTCGAGAAAAGACGCGAGTTTTACCAATTCATAACCACGTTAATGGCCATCGTTGGTGGCGTGTATAGCGTCGTAGGGATCATCGACGGGTTGATGCACAACACGAGTTTGATGTTCAAGAGGAAAATGCAGCTAGGGAAGGCCATGTGAGTCGTAGTGATGATGATGGTGATGACGACTCCGCGACACCCAATACTAGAAAGAGCAGAAACAAACCAATTGTTTCGTCATTATTATTATTACTACTACTACTAGGTATTCAAACTCGTCCTCTTTCGCGTCTTCGTCCTCACCACACATTCATCATCTCCTGCCTGGTGTTGTTTTATGGCATTCGTGTTCTTGCCACCGGTTGTCTTTGCTTTTTCTGCGCTCGGCTACGCGACGTATCGTTACGCCAAGAAGGAAGAAACGTCGTCGCCGTCTTTGTTCATCATCGACGAGAAAAAGTGCAAGAACATAGCCAGAGAAGCGCTGTTCGCGTGTAAGTCATCGCCGTCGTTGCACGCAGCAAAAGCAGGAGCAGCAGGAGCACAAGTAACAGGCGATGATGATGATGTCGCGCGTTTAGGTCGTTTGGAAAAAGCGTCGTGCGAGGATGAATACAAAGTTGCTCTGAAGAAGTGCACCTCTCACTGAGGTGAAGTGAACACCCCGAGATGATGACGAGGACAGAGATGACGACAAAAACGGGACAAAGATGCGGCGAAAAGTCGCGAGCGAGTTCGTGCGCGTTCGCGGAATCGATTTCGAACGTTGCAATCGAAACGTTCTCGCGTTTGCGAGAGAATACGGCGCGCGAATATAATTTGAGAGCAGCGAATGAGGAGGAGGAAAATCATCATCTGAGGACTGTTATGAGCGCGTTTATCGCGCTCGACGCGCGAACGAACAGGATGACGTGCTTGACCGTCGCGAACGGGACGAAGACGATTTCGGACGAGGATTTTGATCGGGAGATGGAAAAGAAGAGTTACGAGAGAGGTAAGCTGAGAGATTTACACGCGGAGGTGTTGGCGAGGAGAGCGTTGAAGAGGTATTTAGCGTTGGAAATGAAAGCGTTATCGAACGAAGGCTACGAGGACACAGAGGATTCATTTCTACTCGAGAGAGTGAAACGAGACGACGACGGCGGGGGCGACAGGGTGCTCTTTCAAATGAAAACGCACAAGAGCATTCATTTATACGTCTCTTCGTGTCCGTGCGGGAACGCAACTATACGAAAATGGGCCAAAGGAGGAATGGACGACGGAAACGACACCAAGATCGGGCCGTTTACGATGCCGACGCAAACGCACGAGACACCATTTTTACCACTAGACGTTCAGAAAGGCTCCGTGGCGGTGGCGTTGAAGAAAGCGACGGTGGTCTCGATGCCTGCGAAAAACGACGAGGACGATGATGCGAGCTCGGCGTCGGTCGCTGCGTTATACGAGAACGGAACGCTCGCAAAGGGTACTTTACCAGTCGGAGAAAATCGAGCCGGACGAATGTGTACGTGCTCGGATAAAATAGCCTCGTGGAATGCACTCGGCGTGCAGGGTAGTTTATTGGCCACGAAACTTACGGAGCCTATTTTTATTCAATCGATAACCATAGGGAGGAAGTTTGCGTATAAGCACTGCGCTCGAGCATTTTGCTGTCGCGTTTCAAAAACGTTTCCGAGCGTCAATCACCCGGTGCTGATGCAGTGCGAGAGAAAATTCGACTTGGCTCCCATCGACACGGACTCTGTCGTCGTGTTTGATAACCCACACTGTTTAATATGGACGGCGGGTGAAGAGGATGTGATTGAAGTATGCAACGGCAAAACCGGTCAACGCGAAGAAGAAGAAGACGAACAAGAGGAGAGTTCTTCACGATACTGCTCCTCCGCGTTCGAGTCGTTGTTTTTCGACACGTTCAAAGAGGAGTCTTCGGGTGCCGGTGCCAACATCGAGGAGCAAATGAAAGAGTACGCCGCGATGAATGTCACAATAAATGACTACGACGCCTCCAAGGAGAAGCTCTGGGGGAAATCCTTCATTCCGCGCTCTCAGGAACAAACTCGAAGGAGGCGCGCTAACGTCGGAAAAATGTATTACATACAAAACAAGCGCAATGAAGAGGTAGACAGGTAGATAGATAGATACTTAGAGAAGTCAATTCGTGCGAGTATTATTATTAATATTTGTATTATCACTAGTAATAGATCTTAATATAGTAATTTCCTAGATTTGACTGTTCTTCTTGTTTTACATCTCCGCGGCGCTCACGACGGATAAATCCACTTCTCGTTCGCTTGGATTATAAATCGCAAAACTCCCATCGTCCGCGAAACATCCTGGGTTTACCATCGTCGTTCCCACATTACACACGTCAGTCATTTTACACTGCGTTTCCGATCGATCGCCTAAGAAAATAGCATTCGGCGCCGGGTACAACCACATCGCCTGGTCTCTCTCCCAATAAATCGGCATTTGCGTCAACGGCAACGGCGATAAGTGCGATTGCTGAACTAAAGTCATCGCCAAGTGAAGGAACAAAGGTTTTTCTCGCATTGCTTTTCGTCGTTCACGTTCTTTCGGTGACATGTCTAACTGTAATCGCTCGTCGTCTTCCTCCGTGCCCAAATCGTCCACTGGCGGTAACACACACCCTCGTCGCGCTCTGGCTTGTAAATCGTCTCGGAAAAAGACCAAATCTTGCGAATGCCATCGAATCTTACACGGATTAGACGCAAACTCTACTTTTTGCAAGCACGCGGTGATTTTATGACCTCTCAACGCGGCGGGCAATCCTGGTCTTGGATAGGCGCTCGTATTTCCGGGATCGCCCGGCCCGGGGACAAACACGAAGCGACACTCTTCGCGAATAGACGGGTATTCGTCCAACAAATCCGCCAACTGGTCGAACGATTTCGTGTACGACGCGAAATCATACTTCGTCGGACCAAACGGTACTCGCGTGAAATCCCCCATAAACACAAACAACCCGGGCGGTTTCGCCGATTGATCGTACACTTCAAAAATATTCCTCAATCGTCTCAAACATTTGGAATCGTCCAAGTAACAATCGGAAATGACGACGAATCGTTCGTCTTTCGCTTTCTTTTCTGTTTTGATCAACTCGTCTAAATCTCTCGGTCGCAGCGCGACGTGTTTTCCACCTTGCGCGGCGCCCATAAAATCTGTCGCGTTGGTCGCTTCCAGCGTTTTCCTTCTCGTCTCCGCCGGTGGATGGCCCAACGCGGACACTTCAAAAATGCCGTCAGTCTTCCTCACTTCTCCTGTCGCAATTACCACGCAATTCTCGCAAAACATCCCACTCGTCGCCGCCGCCGCGGTCAAATCAATTCTCATTGACCCAGTCGGATCTTCCAAGTGAAAAATACCGTCTTCCACTTGCGACAAACATCCCATGACGACTCTCGGCCCGTAACACTGACCGACCAACGATCGAAGCGGCGTCAACTCGTTCGTGTTATTCGCGTTAGTACTCGCATCTTCGTTACCTTTTTTCTTCTTCCCAAACGCCGGTTTCGTAAAACTCTCGTGCCTGCTCATTCTCTGCCTCAACAAATGAAACCGTTCCCGATAGACGTTGATTTTCGAATCCGCCTCGGCGTCCATCGTCGCCGGTTGGTCGATTTTCGCAAACACGTTTCTCGTTTCGTCGTACTGATACCGAGGCGCGTGCGCGAACGCGTCGCACACGACGATGGCTTCGTCTCGGAGTTCGTTTTGCAATCTCTCTTGGTTCGCTCGGTCCTCGTCGTCCGATTCATCATCAACATCAACATCATCATCATCTTCTTTTTCTCCTACCTCTCCGTCTTCTTCGTCCACCGCCATCGGCGCATCACGATTTATCACGTTTTCAATCTCCTTCTTCCTCTCCATCTCGCCCACCGCCTCCCGCGCGATCTCCTCCGAGACCACGCTCGTTTGCAAGCACTTCCCGTCCAAAGCGTTTAAAATATCCTCCACGTAATCCTCTTCCTTCTCTCGAGTGTCGAACTCTTTCTTTTGAATGAGAGCGGTTAACGCTCTCATCGCTCGCGCTTCCAGCGTTAACGACTGGTTTTGGAATAACCCGTTGATTTCGTTCGGTCGGAGATGTTGCGTTTGTTGCCCCATGATGATGATGATGATGATGACTCGAGAGACGATTTGATTTTTGAAATTTCAATGGAATTCTCTCGGAAACTCCTCTTTCTTCTTCTCTCCCGTTTTCAAAAAGAACAGCGCTGCTTTACCAATCACACGAACGCGACGATCGACAAAGCTTTGTTCTTCTTCTTCTTCTTCTTCTTTCAAAACGTGAAACGCTCTCTTCTTCTCGCAAAGAGGAGAAAGGGCAGCGGCGAAAGAATACACACGGGGAGCACAGAGTGGCGCAAAAAAGCTTCTTTTTTCGAGTGATGCAAGAAAGAAAGAAAGAAATCCAAGACCAAAAAAACAAAAAGAAAATCCAAGAAGACCAAAAAAAAGTGAAAAAAAGGCAGAAACGTTTTTTTGCACCAAAAAAAGAGACAAAAAAACGCATCACTCGTGCATTTTCCTCCTCATTCAGATAATAGAGAGAGAAAGAGGATAGAAAAACCAACATCATGATGACTCCGATGATGATGCAGACGATTCATACCCAGCGATACCAGAGCGGGAATTCCGCCACCTCGTCTTCCTCCTCCTCGAAGAAGAGCACGAAACAACAACCTTCGTCGTCGTCGTCGTTTCGCTTTCGCGGGAGTGGTGGTGCCGCTGCTTTGAGGAAAAGCGGGTTTAATGGTGACGAGAAAATGATTAAGAGGAGGAGGGGGAGACGTGCTTTGATGAGTGCGGCGGAATCTTCCTCGGAAGAAACGACGGGGGATTTCGAAGCCGCGCTCGATCCGGTGTATAAAAACATCTTCTACGACGTTCCAGTTTCCAACAACGGCGCGAGGAACCGGTTAATTATTTGCTGGAAAAACATCGAGGATGAGTTTGAGTTTAAGAATCCGAGCACGTTAGGGGGCTTGAAGTCGCCGGAGTTTCTGGAGATGCATCCGCAAGGGAAAATGCCCTTACTGGTGACGAAAGACGGACAAGCGATACCAGAGTCGGAAGTGATCAGTCAGTATTTGTGCGACGCGTTCGAGAAGCAAGGTCCGAGTTTAAGGCCGGAGACGTTGGAGGCGAAGACGGCGTGTAATTTGGCGACGAGGTGGCACGACGTGTATTTGACGCCGATTCAAGGGTGCATGTATCGAGGACCGATGTCGCCGGAGGTAAGGGCGGAGCAAATTAGCGAAATCGATCGGTTGTTGGACGTTATGGAGAAAACCGTCGGTGGGTTTGAACCTGGGCCGTATTTGTGCGGAGATAAGCCGTCCACGGCGGACGCGGCGTTGTTTCCGACCTTCGTGTTTATGACCCACTTGTTGCCAAAGTACTTCGGGTGGGAGAACGTTTTCGACGGAAGACCGAGTTTGGAGAGGTGGTATAAGCACATGTCCACGGAAGACGCGTGCGCGAAGAAAATTAAGATGGAAGTTATGGGCGGTTTGATGGCGTGGGATGAAAGCGATAGGTACGAGAAGAACGGGTTAGTCGCCGCGGTCGCCAACGACTCCTTCCAGTGGAGCTATTAATTTTTTTCTAATAAGTTGATCTTTCGCGAGTTCATTTTTGTCGTTTCCAGCGTTTTTATATACCGTGCTTCGGCACCAGGTACCTATATAAAACGCGTGCATTTACTACTGCTATTCATACTACTACTTTATCATCAATTTCACGCGCGCTTCTTGTACTACTAATCTAAATCCATACCGCTATTAAGCTTTTGGGAGGAAGTCGAGCTCGAGCTTCCTCCTCGTGTCAACGCGCGTTCCAACATCCGCTCGCCGAAGAAACAGAACAAAGTGGCAATCACTACGGCACACGCCGTCGCGATCGGCTCAAAGAACCACCCTTTGTTGCTCTCGATAGTCACGCCGATTTTCGCCGACCAATTCGATTCAGTCCAGATTTCGTACCCGTTCGCGTTTCCGTCCCGAACTTGCCACGCGTACGAGTCCCGGTCAAACTTGAGTTGTGAAGGCAAAGCGAGACGATACGTTGTGCTTGCCGTGCCGTTGGCAACGCGCGAGAGGTGCTCGTATACAAATCTCTGAATCGGTGATTTCGCTTCGGAGGTTTGAATATCTTCTGGGATGTATTGAACGACGCCGACGTAGGAGGATCCGATGTTGTTTGTTTCGTTCGCTTCGTCTTCTTCGGACGGGGCATTTGAGCCGAACACGTCGTACTTTTGAGAAAACGAACACTTTCTTAAACCAACTTTCGGATCGACTAAACATTCCGCCAACTCCGAGGCCGTCGCGATCGTTTGCTGCACGAAATCGTTGTCGACCAGTTTATTTAAAACGTCCTCCTTCACCGCGAATTGTTCCTTGTCTTTCATGCTCATGCGAAGCGCGGCGCCGGCAACTAATCGAGCAACTTCGGCGATTCGTTTCACGTTGATTTTATCCAAACCAGAATCAAACATAGTTCCGTAAAAAGGATCGTCCGATTCGAACGTGTTGTAATCGGTTAAAGTCAATCGACTTCCGCTGACGTTGGTGAACGAGTTCAAAGAGGAGCCTTTCGGGACCTCGACGCCTCGAGAGACTTCTTTCACGGACAACGAATCTTCGCCGAGCGTTTCTCGGTTCGCCGCGCTTTGGACTTTTAAGAAATCTTCGAACGTATCGTCGGTCTGGTTGTATTGTTCGTGGACGTACAACGCGTCTTTTGAAGAAGAGGCAAAGCCAACCGGTCCAATTTCAACTACGGTATCCACCAACCCCGGGAACTCTTCCATCATCCTCTTCGACCCGACTAAGTCGTACTCTTCTCCGGCAAACGCGGCAAACACGATTGGTTTCTCCAAGTTTGGTCCGTCTACGACTAAATCATTCACCACTTCCGCGGCGACTAAGAAAGAAATCAAACTCGAGTACACCGCGTTTGCGCCTCGCGCTTCGTCGCGAAACATGGACGTCGTTTTATCCAACCTCGCGGTCACGAATATCGAAGGCGCGCTTTCGTTGTACAAGTATCTGGAAAACCCATCTAAAAATGCCGTCGCGATCGAGTACCCTCCAATGGGTAAACACGTCCTTTTCTCTAAACACGTGATGCTATTCGCGCGTTTCATATCCTCGCTCGTCTTCCCCGCGGCGTCCATCGCGCCGTCCACGGAAGCGTATAAAAGCTCGTCTCTACCCATGAAATTTGTTTTCGACGATTTTTGTACCTTTTCTCTCTTCACGTTCTCGTTTGCCGCCCAAACGACTTTCCTCGTCGCGTTTACGCCTAAAAACGCCACCGGCGTTTGGCCTACGTTCACTCTTTTCGCGTCCTCTTTCGAGTCGGATTCCGGCACGCCGCGATAGAATCCAGCTTCCGCCGCTTCCTTCTCCGCATCATCTCCTCCCTTATTCGCATCAAGAAACGCCAATGGATGCTCGACGAGAACAGCAGAAACGAGAACATCTTTACTCTCTTCCACTTTTTTCAAAACTTGTTTCATCATTCTCATCGGCGCCGTCACCACGTTCGCTTCTCCTTTTCCTCTCTTTTCAGTCCCAAAAGCCTCCAACTGCGCCTCGGTCTCCACGCGCACAATCTTCCCTCGTTTACCATTCTCGTTCTGATTCGTGTAGCATCCAAACATTTCCTGAGTGTTTAAGGTCATCGTGCACATGCTCAACCCATTTTCATTCGTGAGAGGAATCGATCGCGTCTTTCGCAAGGTTTTGAAATCCATTCGCTCGGCTTTGACGAAGAATGTTGCCGCGTGATGCGATGAATGATTTTGGAGGAAGATTGAAACAAAGAGGAAGAAGAGGAGAGAAAACGATCGGTATTCGTGCTTCATTCTTTTAAATCTCGCTTCAGATGATACTTTACTTAGTTTGGTGGATACTTTTACGCGCTCTTACTCGTGTTCTCGCTGATGAAAAGCTTTTGAAGACGTGGGATTGCGAGGGAAACAATGGGGGAAAATCACTCCATTGTGCTGCTCTTTCTGCTTTTGCGGAGCGTAGCAGGAGCGGGGGTCCTCCGACTTCTTCTTCTCGCTGCTCTTGGTTTTTACGAAATCGAGAGCGTTTCACGACAACTTTAAGAAGAAGAAGAGCGTCGTTTTCATCAGTTCGAGGAGGAGGAGAGCGAGGACTGAAAAGAGACGCGCATACCCGCTTTTCTCGTCCTCCGCAACGAAGCGTTTGTTTCAACTCGCTTTGCGCGGAGAGCGAGACGACGCGAACGGCGACCGACGGATGAGATGAGAGAGGGTTTATAAACCATCATCTCGACTGTTGTTGTTCGTTTCAAACGACTCTGCTAAGACGCCATCTCCATTTTCGCCATTTCCACCCCGTCTTTCCTCTCTTTCCTCGCCTTCTCCTCCTCTTCCTCTCGTTCTAAATCTTCCTTCATCTCCAACTCTTCGTAAAACTTACTGGTGTTCAAACCGAACCAATCCGCGAGCTCGGCTTCGAAGTCCCAGAAACACGCGAGAAATTTCGTTTTGAATTTCAACCATTGATTTCGCATCGAGGAGTCGTCTTCGATTAACGACGTCGACGCTCCTCCTCGAGCGTCAGCGTCTCGGGACATTCTGTTTTTGAAAGTGATTTTGAAAGACGACGGACGGACGGTTAGAAAGAGAACGAAAGAAAGAACGAAAGAACGAAAGAGAAATACTCGAAGCGCTTTTATGAGAGATGATGAAAGAAAAACGCACGTTTCTGGAGCGCTGTCGTTCGGGGAGAGCATCTGAACAACGCGTACTAACGATGATTTGTTGTCCTTGATTTCTGGAGATATTTAGCTGCTCTGGCAGATTTTTCTCGGACTTTTCGAGCGCTACTATTATACGTTTTACGTAAACTTTTTATTAAACGAACAACTTCGCTTTGGCTAAAAAAGCGAACGTGCACGCGGCTATGAACGCACACCCGAGGAGGACGGTGGCGATGCACGTCCAAAACAGAGTTTGGGACTTGGAAAATCTGTTCGTTTCGTTCAATCGACGGTTGACTCGGTTTAAAATTTTATCGCACAGAGGCGCTAACGCGATGGAGGAGGAGATGCGGAAGAGTTTGGTCGCTTGGGATCCGGCCCAGACAGCAGCTAAGGCTGGTAAAAGTTTTGGTTTGATGAGCGCGAGAGACGTCGCACCGCTGGCGGTGATGGCGTACACTGCGGTCACGATACCGAAGGAGTACCAGAGCGTGTTCATGATGCCGTAGGCAAAAATACCTCCGCTTCCGCAGCTTTTCAACGTTTGGACCATTTCTTTTCCGTTTGGTCGTTTCATATTCATCATCGCACTCTTCACGTCTTCAATCGTAAACGGCCAACGTTTCTTGACTTTCGAACAGACCGCGCCGCTGGCGCATATAAACGCGCTCCCTAAAACCGTCGGATACAAAGCGTACAAAAATCCAAGCTCTTGCCATTTAATCATATCCATAGCGATAACGCACGCGGCACCACCGGGCGGATGAATCGCTCCAGTCCACATCATAAACGCGATCGATATCGCCACCGCTAACGCTCTCGTTATCACCGTCGTCCCGAAGAATTTCACGAAACAAATCGCCACGAACGAAGCAAACACGGTCGCGACGACGACGTTCCACATCCGCAACGCCGGAGCATCGTTCGTGCCAAACGCTAAAACCGAAATCGTGCCCCACGCACCGATAAAAAACGGTTTCTGAAAGTTCACTTCGATCAGTGCATCGATCGTACCCAATATCGCTAAAGTTCCAAACGCGAAGAGAAACCCGTACAAGAGGTCTGAAATTGGTCTTTTATCCACCTCACGGGATTCGTTCCCGGGTAACGCCAGGCGAACGTATCCGTCCGATGCGAGTTGAATGCGCTTAAAAAGCGAACTTCCAACCCCAATCTTTGCGTCGTCCTCGGTGTCTTTACCACTCGTGCTGGCGCCGATGTTGCTGTTTTGCCGCGACGAATCAAACACCGTTACGGTTACCTTCTTTGTCCTTCTCCGTCGGGACGTTCTCCATCGTGTTGTTGTTGTTGTTGTTCGGAAAGAGTCACCCCCTCGTCGTCGCGATGATGATGATGATGATGCTGATGATGATGATGATACTCTTGAGACGGCGAGAGAAAGCGACGAAGAATACTGTTGATACAACATGATGATGATGATGAAAATGTGACGAAATGAGAGCAAGTTGTTTTGATGAAACATTTAACCACCCGCGCTTATTAAAAACAACAAATAACACAACTACGCGCGATGTGAGATGGATGGAAGATGGATCGACAATACTACTACTCTCATCAGTGATGATGATGCGCGTGACCGTAACACATCGCCTCGTCGTGGGCTTTCAAAATGTGCCCCGCAATCTCTCTCACGCCGTCTCCGGTTTTCACGCTGGCGACAATCACCGGCCCGCCTTCGCGTTGCGCGTTAGCGTCGCGGGTCATGACGTCCACGCTCGCGCCAACCGCGTCGGCTAACTCTTTCTTGTTGATTATTAACAAATCCGCCTGCGTTACTCCGGGTCCGCCTTTCCGCGGGATCTTATCTCCGCCGCACACGTCGATGACGTAGATGATAAAATCGGCGAGCTCTCGCGAGAAATTCGCGGCTAAGTTATCCCCTCCAGATTCTAACAAACAAAACTCTGGGTTGAACTTCCCGGTTAAGCTTTCGACTTCGCTCAAATTCGCGCCAATGTCTTCGCGTATCGCCGCGTGCGGACACCCGCCGGTTTCCACCGCGCGGATGCGCTCTATCGGTAACGCCTCGTGTTTCGCTAAAAACTCGCCGTCTTCTTTCGTAAATATATCGTTCGTCACCGCGACGATGTTTTCTCTTCTCTCGTGCGATGCTTCCGTCGCTTCTTTCGTGAAATATCTGCACAGTTGCAACATCAACGCCGTCTTCCCAGTACCAACTGGGCCTCCGATCCCAACCGTAAAACATCTTTCGGAAAAGTCTCGGTTCTTATACGTCGCTATTCTCCGGTTCAAAAACGACCCTTTATTCGGTATCGGGTCGTGCGAGTGCGGTTTCAAGCCGTCGTGCGAGTGTAACGTGCGTCCCGTGGATATTTCTTCGTAATACGTGATGCCGTCGTCGTTTGACATCACTCGCTTGAAACCGTCCGGGACTTTTTCTTCGTCGTCTTTGGAATGCATTCCGTGTCCGTGTCCGTGTCCGCGTCCGCGCGTCGTCATTTGGTAACACTAATTCTACGACTAATAACAGTGAGAATCAGAGAAGCTCTCTCTCTGTCCCTCTCTACGCACTTTTTCTTTGTGACGCGCGACACCGCGCGCGCAACAATGCGGCCCCTCTCTCTGTTTCTCTCTGCTTTTTTAGAAAACAGTTGAAACCCTAACTGATTTTGTCTCTCTGAAAGGTCGTGAAAAATGCATCACAAAGAGACTCTCGAAACGCGAAAAGAGAGAAAGAACAGAGAGAGGAAGAGTCGCTCGAGAAAAGCAGAGCGGCACTCCTTTTGAGCGCTTCGTTTACGTCGTGTCTTTTTAATAATCGCGGTTTTTTGTTCTTAAATCTCTCTCTCTCTTACTCTCTCGAAACGTTAGTATACACATCAGAGGAAGAATTTAAGGGAGAGAGAGAGGGTTTCTAAAAACCGTCGTTGCATGGAAAAGAAGAGCGTGGAAGGCTCCTCCGATTGTCAGAAGACCGTCGTCGAGGAACTCCGCTCGACGAAAAGGAAAAGGCAGAGAAACAGACGGAAACACGCGCCGAGATCAAAATCATCGAATTTGAGGAGTCAGAAGAGGACGAATAAGTCGTTGAAAACGAGCGCTCCTGAAATTGGTGTTTCTGGTTGTGTGCTCAAAACATCGAACGCGAAAACCACATCGACTGGTTTTGTCGTCGTCGAGGAGCAAAAAAGAAGACAAATTAAGCAGCTCGTTCCGGAGAAGCTCGATTATTTTTCTTCTTTGGTTTCTGGGAACGACGTAAACGACGAAAGAGCGACATTAAAGTCGTTCGCGTACGTGTTGAAACAGAAAGCGCCGTCGAGTTCGTACAGAAAGTTTATACTGAAGAAACTCGTCCCGAAACTCGCCAAAGTCGGCTGCACGGGATATAGGAAGAGAAAGAATACTACTCGTAGTAAGGAAGATATAATAATACGTAGTACAAAATGCGGTTATCTCCCAGAGAAGTGGACAAGCTCGCCGTGGCGCAAGCCGCTCACTTGGCGCAGAAAAGACTGGCGTCAGGGATTCGTCTCAATCACCCCGAGGCGACGGCGTTGCTCGCGAACCAGATTCTCGAGCTCATTCGAGAAGGTCCGGAAAACGGAAGCGAACAGTCCGTCGCACAGATTGTGGAGAAGGCGAGAACGATTTTGGGGACGCGACAAGTCTTACCCGGCGTTGCGACGTTATGCGGGGAAGTCCAAGTTGAAGGGACGTTTACGGACGGAACGAAATTAGTCTCGGTGCACGGGCCGATTTGCCGCGAAGATGGAGATTTGGCGTTGGCGTTGAAAGGATCGTTTTTACCGGTACCGTCCGCGGATGCGTTTCCAAAGACGACGTCGTCGGATTTGATTCCAGGCGAGTTAGAAACTGTCAAAGGTAGTTTGACGCTTTTGGAAGGAAGAAAAGTGAAAACTTTGCTCGTGACAAACACGTGCGATCGACCGATTCAAGTCGGCAGTCACTTTCATTTGGTGGAAACGAACAAGTCGTTGCGCATCGATCGAGTGAAGGCGTGCGGGTATAAGCTCGCCATTCCAGCAGGCACGGCTGTTCGATTTGAGCCAGGGGAAACGAAAAAAGTTCAAATTTGCCCAATCGGAGGTAACTGCGTCGTAAAAGGTGGGAATAACGTCTGCGATGGCATGAAAATAACCTATCCTCTCAGCGAAAAGGACCAAAAGAAAGTGTTGGATTCGGTGACAAAAATCATGGGCGTCAACGCGCACCAGAGCGAAGACGACGACGAAGAGTCGAGCGACGCGATCACTTTACCAAGATCCAAGTACGCAGACATGTACGGTCCGACGACCGGCGATCGCGTTCGCTTAGGCGATACGGATTTATACATCACGGTGGAGAAGGATTACGCCACCTTAGGCGACGAGTGTAAGTTTGGCGGAGGTAAAACGCTTCGAGAAGGCATGGGGCAAAACGCCGGTTTAGGCGCGAATGATACTTTAGATTGCGTCGTCACGAACGCGCTCGTCGTCGATTACACTGGAATATTTAAATGCGATATTGGTATCAACGGCGGTATGATTGTTGGCATTGGCAAAGCCGGTAACCCGGACGTCATGGAAAACGTAACCCCGGGGATGGTTGTCGGCGTGAACACGGAGGTCATCTCCGCCGAAGGTTTGATTGTCACCGCGGGTGGTTTAGACACGCACGTGCACTTTATTTGTCCACAAATTTTGACCGAAGCTATCGCGAGCGGTTTGACGACTTTGTTAGGCGGTGGGACGGGACCAGCCACGGGCACGTGCGCGACAACCTGTACGCCGGCGCCGGAACAGATGAAGATGATGTTACAAAGCACGGATACGTTTCCCATGAATTTCGGGTTTACGGGTAAAGGCAACACGTCCGACCATAAAGGGTCTGGCTTGAACGAAATCGTCGAAGCTGGGGCAGTTGGTTTAAAACTCCATGAAGATTGGGGGACGACTCCGGCGGCTATCGATGCGTGCTTAACCGTCGCGGAAAAGGAAGATATTGCGGTGACTATCCACACCGATACGCTCAACGAATCGTGTTGCGTGGAAACATCGATTGAAGCGTTCAAAGGACGAACAATTCACACGTACCACAGCGAAGGTGCCGGCGGTGGTCACGCTCCGGATATTATCAAAGTTGCGGGTGAGCTTGCCGTGTTACCCTCATCCACGAACCCGACGAGACCGTTCACCAAGAACACCATCGACGAGCACTTGGACATGCTCATGCATTGTCATCATTTGGACAAGAATATTGCCGAAGACGTTGCGTTTGCGGAGTCAAGAATTCGCGCGGAAACGATCGCCGCGGAAGATGTTTTGCACGATATGGGCGCGTTATCTATCATGTCTTCCGATTCTCAAGCCATGGGTCGCGTCGGCGAAGTCATCACGCGCACGTGGCAAACGGCGCACAAGAATAAGCAGCAACGAGGTCCTTTGCCAGAAGACGAGGGGACGAATAGCGACAACTTCCGTGTGAAGCGATACATTGCGAAATATACAATCAATCCGTCCTTAGCACACGGAATGTCGCACTTGATTGGTTCTGTTGAGGTTGGTAAGCTCGCCGATTTGTGCTTGTGGAAACCAAGCTTCTTTGGCGCCAAGCCGGAACTCATCGTCAAGGGTGGTCTCGTCGCTTGGGCGCAAATGGGCGACGCTAACGCGTCTATTCCATCGCCAGAGCCAGTTATTTCTCGTCCAATGTTTGCTGCCTCAAACGTGGGTAAAAGTTCGATCGCATTCGTGAGTAAGCTCGCGGCGAAAAAATCCGTCGGAAAGACGTACGGTTTGCAAAAACGCGTCGAGCCTGTGTGCAACATTCGCGGTGTCACGAAGAAAGACATGAAACTGAACGACGTCATGCCAAAGATTGAAGTCGATCCGGAGACGTACAAGGTGACCGCAGACGGCGTTGAATTGAAGTGCGAACCGGCCCAAGAGTTGCCGTTGGCGCAAAGATACTTCTTGTTCTAGACGGTGAGATTGAATCTTTGAACGCGAAGTGCACTTTTATCATTATTTATTATTATTATTTATTATTATTACTAACGAGACCGAGATATCTTACCACAACGCGGTGGTATTGCGACGGGATTAGATATTAGATCACAGAAGGAAAACGTATTAGACAAAGAGAAGAAGAAGGAGAAGAAGAAAGAGTACAACAATCATGAGCGACGATAACAACGATTTTTGGACGGCGTGGCAGCTGCTCGATCCTTTGCTCCCTACGGGCGGGTTCGCGCACTCCAACGGCCTCGAAGCAGCAACGCAATTTGGATTTATAGATACAGGTAACGGTCACGGAGTAGATGTTTCGACGTTTGTTTCAGACATTGCTCGAAACGCGTGCTCGACACTCGCACCTTTTGTATTAGCCGCGAGAAACCGGTTCGATTCATCATCCTCGTTCGAAGGAAGAGCGGAAGTCGAGGACATCTCGGCGTGGTCAAAAGAAAACGCGATTCTTCACGCCATGCTCACAGGGAACGCACCGGCTCTTCGGGCGTCTTTATCCACGGGTACGGCGCTCTGTCGAGCCGCTGTCGCTGCGTTTTCGGGAGACTCCTCGAGTATTTCGCAAAAGTTAAAGGCGCTTAAACAAGCCTCAAAACCAAACACTCGCGTCGGTCACCTCGCTTGCGTCTTTGGTGCCGTGTGCGGCATTTTAGGCATTTCCGAAAGAATAACGATTCGTATGTTTGTCTACGTGACTGTTCGTGATGCGTGCTCGGCGGCGACGCGATTAAACGTCGTTGGACCGCTCGAAGTGGCGTCGATTTTGCGAAAATCGACGAAAACGATGGAGGATATGTGCGAGGAAGCGATTAAAAGAGGAAGCGATGTTCAAAGTGCCGCTGTATCGGCACCGTTGGCAGAAATGTTCGCAGCTGCACACGATCAGTTGCACGGTCGTTTATTCAACAGCTAAGAATCGAAAATGAACGGTGGACGAGAACGAGAAGATAAAATTGCGATGATGGAAGTCGAGAAAGAAACCGCCGCGTTTGCGGGTCTCATCGAGGTTTCCTTGCAGTCCTCGATATCTTCCGCGACGAAGTTGTTTTCGACCTATCCTTTGCGCATTTTGTATCCAAAAAAAGTGCAATTTGACAAATCAGTCGATTGCGCTTGGTTTTATACCGTTTCATATGGGGGAGGTTTAGTTTCCGGCGACTTGGTGCCGATGTCGGTGGACGTGCAGAAAAATTGCACCGCGAGCGTGTGCACGCAAGGAACGACGAAAGTGTATAAATCTATCAAACCATCATCGGCAAATGGTACCTGTAATGACGTCGACAGCGAAAACACCAAGACGACAAAGCAAACGCTCGAGGCAAAAGTTGGAACGAATGCGCTTCTCTGTTGGTTACCGGACCCGGCGCAGTGTTTTAAAGACGCAAAGTTTGAGCAAGTGCACGAGATTTCATTAGCAGATGATTCTTCAAGCTTGTGTTTCGTGGATTGGATCACCGCTGGAAGAGTCGCACACGACGACGCGAGATGGGCGTTTCGTTCGTTTCTTACGCGAACGACCGTGACGACTGGAGATGATACCGTAAATGTCATCGAATCGCAACGACTGGAAAACGCCGCATCGAACAACGAGGAAGAGAGTCTCGCGAAACGCATGGCAAACGCACACGTCATCGCGAGCGTCATTTTAATCGGACCGAGAACGGAAGCTGCGCGTAGAAAGTGCGCGGAGTACGCGAAAGACTCGTCAAAAAGAACTACCAACGCCGCGAGTTGGTTGACTGCTAAATCACCGCTTCCGGCTGGCGTTTCGTACTCGCTCGCGACCGCGTCTGAATCCAAAACGCAAAGAATGAATGAGGAAGGGAACGAAAAGGATAGCTTAGTACTGAGAGTCTTAGCGAGCGACATCGAATCCGCCTACGCCGTTTTGCGCGAGTGCTTGCAGCCGCTCGAAACGGAAATCGGGTGCCCTCCATATAACGAAAGAGGAGGGAGTTGAGAGGTTGGGATGCGTCGCGGGTGAGATTTTCTTTCGTGCCTGTCATTGTACATTTTTTCTTTCTTTTTGTAATCACCAAAGTCAATAATAAATATATCTTCGAGACGTATCAATGATCGAGTTCTAAATAGCTGCTTCTCCTCTTCATCCGAACTTCTTCGTGCAACGGTTCTTGCACCCAGTCGCTCTTTTCGGATGACCCACGCACTGAGGTATCGTTCCCGCGCACGGAGTTGTCGTTTGAAACGTTATTCTTGGCGTATAACATGGCGTACAACATTTCCCCGTGGACGGTGCTTTGAACGACGTCTCTATTTTCACGCATTTGCGTGAACTCAGACACTTTCGTTTCACTGGATGCAGACGCTTTGATGGCTTTGTACAAGTGGTCGTGTCTTCTGTGTAACGATTCGAGCTCTTTCAACTTTTCCAAATCAATCGTCAGCGCCGAAGAGCCGTGGAGATGACGCAAGCTTTCTAATTGCATGGCGACATCGCTCGCGTTGGACCGTCGCGCGGCGTCTTCTAAATCTTCAGCTAATACGTACGCGTCGTACAATAAGGACGTGTCCGTATCGCTATCATCAACACAATCTCTTTCTCGTTGACTTCTCGTTTTCTGTATGACGTTGACGACGCTCAAAATTTTAGACACAACCTTCGCGGACGCGCACACGGAGAGAAGATTGGCGACATGCTTTTCATACTCCACGGCTAATACTGATTTGGAAATCAACAACGCCTTGTTGTTATTGTTGTTGTTGTTGCTATTGCTACTCTTGCTCGTCTTTTTCTTTCTCTTATCGTCGGCATCGTGTAACCAATTCTCGCACGCTTTCAATATCGCCGCGCAACTCGGTCGTTTCTCGTAATCAATCGTCAAACACATTTTGATCAACTCGATAAACTTCTCGCTCGGCGCGGTTTCGATTAAAGATTCCGGTAAAATGCCTCGCAACAACTTCTGCCACGTTTCTTGCACTTGCACGCCTTCCGGGTAACCCGTTAATAAAACAATCATAACAACGCCAACCGCCCAATTATCGGTCTTTTCGTCGTACAATCCTCTGTTGCACATTTCCGGACTGGTGAAGAATTTCGTACCGTGGTACCCGCGAAGCTTTTCGTTCTTCTTACAAAACGAAGCCGAGCCGAAGTCGATGATCTGCAAGTGCGGTTCCGAATCAATCGTCCATTCATGTTTACACATGATGTTATCTGGTTTGATGTCTCTGTGTACGACTCCTAAGGAGTGCATGAACGACACCGCGCTGAGTAACTGCGTGGCGACCAGTCGCCAATCGCGTTCGTCGAAGATCTTACGTTTCGAAATCGCATCGAACAACGAGGAGCCCTGACAAACGTCCGTGACGAGATATATGATGCCACCACCGAAAAGTTTTCTCGATTTATCCTCGTATACTGCTATTAATGTCGGCAAGTTCGGGTGTTTCCCGGACAACACGCGCAAGGTTTCAATTTCGTTTCGGATTTGGTGCGCGTAATCCACAGAGTTGACCACGGATTTTATCGCAAAAGCTTCTCCCGTATCGTTTATTTTCGCTCTGGCTAATCGAACGGATCCGTACACGCCTCTTCCGAGTAAATCGCCAAACTCGTAATCGTCGAAAATAGTTTTTTCGTACTGCTCGTCAAAGACGCCGCCTTCGTGAACGGTAATATCGCCTTCGACAAACTCTGGAATCTGGTCTTCTTGCTCTCGCCCGCTCTTACTGCTCCCCTTCAAACCTTTTGGCGAGCACACTCTCGTGTAGACTTTTAACGTATCGCTCGTGCCGACGTTCATTCTGAACGCCTTTAAATACTCTTCCGGTTTCGGTACGTCGCAAACAATCAAGGTAATATCGTCGTGTCGTCCTCTTTTTTCGAGAACTCTATCCACCACCGCGTCCACGCACTCGCTCGCGTGTTTATGTTTGGAACAGATTTTGGATATTTCAGAATCGTTCAGCGCGGCAAAGACACCGTCCGAGGCGACTAAAATCCTCGCGCCGTTTCGAGGTAATTTCACTCTCGTGCACTCGGGCTCGCTAATAATCGCGTCTTTGCGCATGAAATTGCCGATTGCTCGCGAAACCGCGATTCCCCCGGGGTACATCCGCAACGGCCCCGCCTCTTTCCCGCTTCTGTTATTCGACATTCGTGCGAGTCTATACCCAGCCGAAACCAATCGTTGCGCTTCTAAAGGATCATCCGGCGAGTGTTCTCGAGCTAATCTTTGGTACTTAGTATCATTCCCTTCCGAGAAATCTTCTTCCTTATCGTCCGGGTGCGGCAGCATTAAGCACGAGCTATCCCCTACATTCGCGCATACGATATAAAACGACGCGCTCTTCACATCTTCCTCGTCGTCCGTCACGCCTCTTTGCACTAAAACCGAACACATCGTCGATCCTCCTTTGGGAAACCTCCCTTGCGGATTTCCAAAACATCCTCCGAAACATCCGCCGGCGCCTCCTGAATTGCTCTCCTTATACGCCGCCTCCATCGAGCTCACCGCTTCGGACACCACGGATTCCAAATCGTGAATGATCTCCGCATTATTCTCGTCGCTCGTATGCATCACTCTCTGGTGTGTCGCTCTCTCCTTCCCTCTTGTGCTCCCGTGGACGCTCAAATCGTTCTTGAACTTCGTCTGTTTCTCCACCGCTAACTTCAAGTGTTCCAACCACCTCTGTTCGCAAAAACTGCTCGCGGAATTATCCACGTGCCCATCGAACACCGTAAACGTCGCCGTAATCGCGCCTGGTTTTGGCATCGGCAACACTAACAACTCTTTCGTATCGTCCAAGAAAAGCGCTCGCAAATCTTCGCACACCAGGAATCGATCCTCGCCTTTCTTCACGATCGTTCTCACCGCCCAGTGATTGGCGGATTGATTTTCTCCCCGAGAAGACAGATTCTTCCCGGAATGGACCGAGGAATCCCCCGGGTCCATTTTTAAAAGGCTCACTCCCATTACGTATCGTATCAGTTCTCAAGGTAAGAGTTCTTTACACCGTTGTGCTCTTTTTTCCTCATCTCTCCTTTGTGTGTTGTGTCGCGTCTCGCGCTCGTTGTTGTGTTATGAAGTCTCTCTCTCTCTCTCTGAGTCAGCATAAATTCCACAGGACGACAATTAAGTGCAAAACCCTAAATATCAACACAAGGAAAATCTCCACCCAAGAGACCAAAAGACGGCGCGAAAAGGTCAGAGAAAACCACACGCGAGAGTGAACATGGAAAACGCGCGAGAAGAAGCAGGATTGAATGCGAACGAAGGAGCAAAAGGTATTCCAGACAGACACAGACCTTTAAACCTCCCGCAATGGGGCGTCCCAGGTCTCGGTTTACGCCAAAGTTCCCCGGTGTGGAGCGATTTGCTCGTCCTGAAATGGCTGTTAGGTCTCTGCGTCGGCTTCCCGATCGTCTGTTTCTGGATAAAAAGCAACCTTAAAAAGAACAAAGAGATACAGAAGAACGCGTATTTAGCCGCGTTTCAGTTACTTTATTTAATGCCTACGTTTCATATCGTCGTGAAAGCGACGCAGATTTGGTATTTCAATGGTTTAGCGCACAAGGAAACGACCGCGTTTGAAAGAGTGTTTGACAAAGTGGACGGGTTACCCGGAATCGCGAAGATTGCGTTCGCGTCTCAGATTTGGAAATTTTTCATCTCCATGGGCGAGTTTGACTTAGCCTGGCCGGAATTTTTGGGGTCGCAGTTATTATCCACGGTTTTGAGTTATTGGACGATGAGTGTTCCGTACATGCAGTATTACGCGGTGTATTATTTCGGCGCGTGCGAGTTGACGAATTTGCCGCTCGCGGCGATTGATTTGGGGAGGTATTATCCGTCGACGATCGGGAGTGGGATGAAGGGTGTGGTTGACATCGGGTTGAAGGTTCTTTTTGCCAGTCTGTTTGTGTATTTTCGAGTGTACGGTTGGTTCTTTATGAGTAAGCAGGTGTACGAAGACACGATGTTCATTTTAGACGCGAAGAATTTACCCGCCGGGTTCGAGTATCCGTGCCCGAGGGAAGTGGTCTACGGCGTCGTGGTCATGCTCGGCATGTTTTCGTTGCTGAACGTGGCGTGGTTGTGGCAGATTGCGAAAGAGGCGAAAACGACCTTGTTTGGTGGAAAGAAGAAGAAGGGCAAGTCCTCATCATCGAATAGTAAAAGTAGCGCGGGTAGAGGTCAACCGCCGGCGAGAAAGGGGACCAGGTCGTCCGCGAGGAAAAAGACGAATTAGATTTCAAGACTCGCGTTGTTAACATTATGATCAGTTAAATATAATTTGTAGCGCAAATAATAAATTAAATAAATTAAATCACTATCATTAATTTTATGCGATGCTCTTTCTTTGACTTATCAAAGATCGTTCGAGATTTTTAAAAGTCGCGTGCGCGCGTCGACACCTCGGTCGTTTGCGTACAAGAGCTCGTCGTCGTAAATACTATAAAATATTTACGCAGAGTCGCTCGCCTTGGCACCGGTGAAGATACCCTTGATGACGCCGCCGAGAGTTTCTCTGGATTCGTACAACGGCAAGACAATGATGACGACCGTCGCGAGGAGACCCCACGCCAAGGCAATGGAGACCCACAAGGTGAAGTAACCTTCGGAGAAGACACCGCAGGTGCCGTCGCCGCAGCCAGCCGGCAAGGACAACAACGGCCAGATGAAGATCATGACGACGGTGAAGCCGACGCCCCACTTAGTGATCCACTTCAAGGAGGCATCCAACATAGCTTGGTCGTTTTCTTCCGGATCCAAGTCTGGAAGCTTGTCATCGATCAAAGCGATGCCATCCTTCAAGGTGTTGAAGTCGAAGTTTTGCGGGTTCATCATGGAGATGACCGCGCAGACGATACCGGACATGCCAATCGCCATGACGTTACCGGCCAACATCGGGTAGTTACCACCCAAAGTGACCAAGTCAACGGTACCGTGCTTGCCGTCATCATCTCTTTCGAAGGTGGCGCAGACAATCCAGGTAATCATCGCGCAGATTTGGCCGACGATGGCACCGGCGATGGCGCCAGTCGCCGAGGCGTCCTTCCAGGTCAACACAAAGGCAACCGGCATGACCGCGGAGCCGATGAAGATACCCATCATCAAATAGACAAAGCCCAAAGACAAGCCCAATTCAAAGAGGATGATGGACAAGACGCCCATGAACAAACCGAAGCCCAAGATTGCAACTCTGGAAACCTTCAAGATTTGCTCACCAGTCGCCTTCGGGTTGATGTACTTCTTGTAGATGTCGTACGCAATCAAGGAAGAGACGGCGATTTGTTCCGCGGAACCGGTGGAAGTGATGGCCATAAACAACATAATGGTGATCATCATGGCACCACCCTTACCGAAGAAGTGAACGGCGGCGGCCGGCGGGACCAAACCGTCGCCGGCTTCGCCAGAGGTGACCGGTAAATCCATCGCGACGGTGGCTAAGCCCATGGCGGTGGCCAACGCGAACGGAATGGTAAACCAGACCAAACCACCCAACAAGTAACCCTTGGTGGAGGAGCTCGGCTTGGCGGCGATGGCAGATTGCCAGTAAGATTGATCGACAAAGACGGTACCAAAGTTACCGACGATGTTGATGATACCGAAGATGATACCGCCCTTGGACAACATGGTCAAGAACGAACCGCCTTGGTTGTCTTTGACTGGACCGCAGTTTTGCTTCGCCGGGATGGCGGAGCAGTCTCTCGTGGAGCTGGAAACCGCTTCCAAAGCTTTGTAGACCTTGCTCGGGGAGCCGACCAAGTCGTCGCTCGAGGCGTACACTTTGAACAAAAACGTAACTAACACGGCGAAAATGATCGCGGTGTGCAAGTACGACGCCATAAACGTCGCCTTCAAGCCGCCGGCCATCGTGTACACGATAACGCCCAACGGAATCAAGAAACCAGCGGTGTAGATGTCCATACCGGTCAACGCGTTCACAGTGGCCGCGCCGCCCAAAATCAACATAGACGAAACGATGATGTTCGTCAAGAAGCAAAAGAACAAGAAGACCTTGTGAGCGGTGGCGCCCCATCTGGCGTCGATGATCTCACAAATCGTGTGCGCGTTCGGCGCATACCTCTTCACTTGAATCGCCAAGATGCCAAACAAAAGCACTTGGATGGTGGCACCGGACGCGTACCAAAACGGACCGGAAACACCATACTGATAGGCAACGTTCGAGGACTGCAACAAAGTCGCGGCCCACGTCCACTGCGAAACGATAACCGCCGCGGTCAAACCCGTCTTCACGGTACGACCGGCGGTGTTGAAAAATTCAGACGAGATGTTCGTCCCGTTGAATCGTTTGTCCAAGTAGACCAAGAGAGTGGTGATCAAAGAGAAACCAATCCCGAAGCCGAGGACGATGCCGTAACCGGCACCTTCGGAAAGAGCCGCGTCGCCGCCGAAAAACCTATAGTGTTATACGTTTTGTATGAAGACAAGAGAAGAGAGTTGTGGGGTTAGTCAATCGATCTCAGTTTTTTTTTTTTTTTTTTTTTTTTTGTTAAAACCAAGAAGCGTTTTTTCGAAATGAAGGCGACCTTTCGAGCGCGAAAAGTCGCCCTTGAATACCCGCCGCACAAACCTTCTCCTGGAAAGGAGGTTGATGATCTTCGCGCGCAGAAATGGCCGACTGAACAAACGCCGATCTTCACGAGAAAGAACAAAAACGAAAGATGGTAACTTCTTCCGCTCTTTTCTTCTTTCAAATCGAAGTGGAGGACGTTTGGACGGTCAGACAGCGCGCGACGACGTTTCGGGAGAAAATTGCATCGTCGTCGGCGAGGACGACGCATCGGCGAGGATAATGAAATGAAAAGATATGATTTGAAAAGTCCACTTACGAGGCTTGCTTGTCGCACGTCGACGCGCCTTCCGTCATCGTGTAGTACTCTCGGGAACCCATGGTACCCATGCCCGAGAGGGGGGTGAGCTTGAACGCTGCTTCAGTACACGGAACAGTAGCCATAGTGAGAAACTATTTTTATGTACTAAATAATGACGATCGGAGAGATAAAGTTCAGCTGAACTTTTCTTTTTTTTTCCCTTTTTTCCGAGAACTCCTTAAAACGAGAGACTGAAAGAAGGCGCGAAGAGGCGCGAACACGTCGCGAACACCAAAAAGCTCTTTTCTCGCGTCCCAAAAGTTTTTTTGCTTTTTTTTCACTCGTCACATCATCCCCTCTCTTTAAGTGATGCGTGTGTTGGAAACTGATGCTCACTTTTCGCTGAGGAAGACAAGAGCACGCACGTGCGTAGATAATAGAACTCTTTCTTTCTCTCGTTTTTTTGTGTTTAATACTAATAAAAAACTTCTTGGTACCTGTTTATGTGTACATTTGTGCGTTTATTATGCTTTACAATGGTTCTCTATGTATGTGATACAACGTGCTCGCCGCGCTCTTTCTCTTTCTCTTTCTCTTTCCTTTCGCGAAAATATATAAAAATTCTTCTTTGCGTTTATAATACGCGCGGCGCGCTCTAGATCTCTTCGATTAAACTCTTCCCTTCAGCGAGGGCGAGGATGTTCTTTGTTCGAAACGCCTCCTTCTTCTCCTTTCAAAGCGCGGATGACTTTCGCCGGGTCGTCGGATTTGAAAACCGCGCTTCCCGCGACGATCGTATCCGCGCCCGCTTTAATCAGTTCCTTCGCCGAGCGCTCGTCGACGCCGCCGTCGATTTGCACTCTCGTCGCGGGACCGAAATACTCTCGCACACTTCGCACGCGTTTGATTTTTTCGTCCAGCGTCTTGTACGGCGTGGTTCCCAAGCCTGGGTTTACCAGCATGACGACGACGACGTCGCAATACGGACGGAGTTCTTCGATCGCATATAAACCCGTGGACGGATTCAGCACGATCCCGGCGAGAATGTCTCTCTCTCGTTCCTTCGCCGAGTGTTTGATCTTTTGTAAAACTGCCATCGGTTGTTTCGCCGCCTCAGGTGCGAACGTGATGACATCCGCGCCTGCAGAAACGAATTCCTCGATTCGATCCATCGGTTCACGCGTGTTCAATTTCACATCTATTTTCACATTTTTTTCAAGAAGACTCACGTTCGTTCGTAAACATTTCACCACTGGGGAGCCTAAGGATATTTTCGGCGCGTACGAGGAGCCGTCTTGCACGGAGACGTGCAACCACTCCGCGCCAGCCTCGAGGACTTTCTCCACGGACTGTTTCAAATCCCATAAGTTTGCTTTCGCGATCGACGGGGAGACGATCACTTGGTTTCTTCTTTTCGTTGCCTCTTCTTCGGCGGAGGATGCGTGCGTCGTCGTGCTCACATTCTGTTTCGCCACGTAATCTCTCCCTTCGTGGCTCCCACATTGGGAACGAAAAACGACGTCTTTCGAACGCCTCCTCCTCCTTGAAGAAGAAAATACTTTGGAAGATTTTCCTCCTCCTGAAGAAGGAAAAGCTGCTCTTCTCAAAGAAGAGCGCGAAGACAAAGCAGCGGCCACCCCCACGTTTTGGTGGTGGCCGACGAAGACGCAGCCCTTCATCCTCGTCTTCTTTCGCTCGTTCTCTCTTTAACTGTAAAAATGAACACTTTCTCTGCTGGGAAAGGTAAGGAAAAGACAAAAAAAAATATTTAGGGTTTATAAATTTTCGACCTTTCCTTGTTCTTTTTGTACTGTTCGGGAGAACACAAAGAGTGTACGACTGAGAGATAAATGCGAACACGCATCATCTCTGGAACGACGACGACGACGAAAACGACGAATATTTTACTCCTTTTGAGACGAAGAAGACCAAGCGCGATTATTACTCACACTGCGACTACTTTGACGACGACGAGCAGTAGGAGTGCGAGGATGATGTCTTTTTGTTGTTCCAATTTAATACCATCATCATCATCAAATTCGGCGGCGAGGCTGAGGAGGACGACGATGAAAACGACGACGACGACGGCGACGCAGCAGCAGAAAGAACAAGAGAAAAACAACGGGAGGAGGACGATTGTCACCTCTTCTTCTTCTTCTTCTTCTTCTTCTTCTTCTTCTTCTTCTTCAGAAACGGAAGGCAACGCGACGAAACAGTTCGTCTCCTCTCTCCTTTCCTGGCCGACGAGAACAACCTTGTGCGGAAGTTTAGACATATCCTCGGTGGGCGAGAAAGTCTCTCTGTGCGGGTGGGTGGATAAGCAAAGAGATATGGGCGGGATTTGCTTCGCGGACGTGCGAGACCACTCTGGGTTGGTGCAAATCATCGGCGCGGCGGAGGGCATACACGCGAATCAAGCTAAGATTGACGAGATTTTATCGAGTTTGCGCTCGGAGTGCGTGGTGAAAGTCGTCGGCGTCGTTCGCGAGCGGAATAACAAGAATAAGAACATAAAGACTGGGGAGGTGGAAGTAGAGGTGGAATCGATTGAAGTTCTGAACGTGGTGTCCAAATCTTTGCCGTTTTCGATTTCCGAGAGCGAAAAAGCCGGCAACGCGGAGAAATCGAGCGAGGAGGTGAGGTTGAAAAATCGAGTGTTGGATTTGCGAAGACCGAAAATGTTGAAAAACTTGAGACGAAGGCACGAGGCGATTCGGCAGATGAGGAAAGTGTTAGAAGAGGAGTTTGATTTCATGGAAATCGAAACGCCGGTGTTGAGTCGACCAACGCCGGAAGGCGCGAGGGATTATTTGGTCCCGGCGAGGACAGCCTCGGCGGGGAGTTGTTACGCTCTGCCGCAATCGCCGCAGTTGTTTAAACAGATGTTGATGGTTTCTGGATGCGACCGGTATTACCAAGTCGCCAGGTGTTTTCGAGACGAAGATTTACGCGCCGATAGACAACCGGAATTCACGCAGTTGGACGTGGAAATGTCGTTTACCGACGCGGATGGTATCATGAACGTCGCCGAGAGAGTATTTTTAGAGGCGAGCGGCATGCACAAGAAAGTGCAACAACCGTTTCGAAGAATGACCTACGCCGAGGCGATGGAAAAGTACGGAAGCGACAAACCGGATTTGCGGTTTGATCTAGAGATGACGACGTTGAACGACGTTTTGAAAGACACCGAGTTTCCACCGTTTAAATCGGCGTTGGAGACATCGCGATCGAGCGTGAAAGTCTTAGTCGTGGACGATTCTCAAGCGGGCAAGAATAAAATATCCAACGCGAAATTAAAACCAAAAGGCGAGATTTTCGAAGACGCGGTAAACGCGGGAAGTGCAAGCGGAGTGTTCTTTTGCCGAGTCGCAGAGGACGGGAAGACGTTGGAAGGTGCGAAAGGTTTAGTCGAAGGCTTGGCGAAGTGCGCGGAAGAAATAATCGCGAAATCCACCGCGCCGCCGGGGAGTTTGCTTCTTTTCGTCGCCGGAAAAACGAAAGTCGTAAACACGGCGTTGGATAAAGTGAGACACAAATGCGCGAGCGTGTTGAATTTGATCGACCCAAAAGCGCACGCCGTTTTGTGGGTGACTGATTTCCCGATGTTTGAGTACAACGAAGACGAGGAAAGGTTCGAGGCGTGTCACCATCCGTTCACCGCGCCAAACACGGAAGATTACGAGAAAAACCCAGACGATTTAACCGAGGCGCGAGCGATTGCGTACGATTTAGTATATAACGGCGTCGAAATTGGCGGCGGAAGCTTAAGAATTTACCGGCGCGACGTCCAAGAAAAAGTATTCAAAGCGATCGGGATGTCCACCGAGGAAGCCGAGGATAAGTTCGGGTACTTGCTCGAAGCGTTTCAATACGGGGCGCCGCCTCACGGCGGGTTCGCCATTGGCGTCGATAGATTAGTGATGCTTTTATGCGGCGCGAAGAGCATACGAGACGTCATCGCGTTTCCGAAAACAACCACCGGGCAGTGTCTGTTGACCAGAGCACCGGGAGAGGCGACGACGGAGCAATTAGCGGAATTGAACATCCGACGAATCGACTAAATTTGATACCATACCAATAGCCGCGTTTTTTAAAAATTGAGAAACAATTAATAACAGAACTCTATTACTATTCTATGGGAAAGAGTTGTTGTTCGTTAGGCGAATGAAAAAAACTATCGACGACCAAAGGACTGCGTTCTGGCCGCGCGCGATCTCTTCAGTCTGGAGACGAGGCGAATGAGTTCGTCCATATCGGTTGTGAGGTCCTCCTCGCCTTCGTAATATTTTTTATCGTTCACAGTGTCGATGCGTATTCCATCGTCGTGAGCGCTATCGTCTTTCGTCCGTTTATTTTGGTGGCGCATCCTTCCGAATGCGGCGTTGTGCAGCGCTTGGAAGAAGGAACACAAGAGAACAAACGCGCACACGACGCCGTAAATTATAAACACGCCGCCTAAATGCTTCACTTCCACGATACCAGTTTCTGATTCGTTTGATGTCTCAATCGAACACGCCGCGCCAGACCCGAAAGCTTCTGCGTAAAGTCTTTGATACTCTGCCGTTTGCACGAACCCGTCCATGGCCGCGTGAGCTTTCCTCGCGAAGTTTCGTTGTTCCAAAGTTTCGCCCGCGGTGAATTGATACCATTGTTGTGCCGCTATGGTGAGACCTGGTATCACGTAACTGCGGTCGCATTCAACTTCGGGCAGGATATAGTTATACGCGGCTGGGCGAATAATCACATCACATTCACCACGCATTAAAGCTCCATGTGTCCATGACTCGGTCAACGTTTGATTCGCTTGTTCTGCAACCGTCAAAGGATTCGGCGCGTTCTTTCCAACATACGGCTCTATCAGAGGCGTTGCGATGGTTTGTTGAATGCACGCCGTACTTTGTTTCAGTTCTTCGAATGTCGTCGGCCCATGGTAAATGCTTGCGTTGGATTGAATCAAAAACGAAGCCAAATTTGCGGTGTACGTCGCGCCAACCATCAAGACCAAAAACAACAATCCGAGACGGAATAACCTCCCGAGCAAAGACGCGGATACCATTTCGTATTCAAATTCAGCCGATTCCGCGCCCAACACGGCGGCAAAAGTGTGATAAAGGCTCCTAAGCGTAATTTTTGTGAATTGTAATAATCCTCCTTCTCTTTTGAGATGTTTGTCCTTGAATTCGTTGTTCATATGGTTATTGTTCATCAACAACACCGTAATCACGAGCCCGCCCAAGGAAATTGAACCCAATATCGTAAACCACACGCCATTTGAGAACGGTTCGAGAAACTGCGTGTACCCGGAGCGTTCGCGAGTCGTCTTCTTCCCGACCGCAACATAATGATCGAACTGCCAAACCCCGGCGTAACTCATGTTCTCCGCCACATCTCGACCGAAATCTGCTCTATTACTCCATCCAAAGTCAATCATTCCTTCGCGTATGCGTCTGGACATGAACGCAGTGATGTCCAAATCAGTAAAAAAATCCGGTACCGGGACGAGCTCGATGGTTCTGTTCAACTGTTTGCCAAAGCCTTGGAGAACGTCGTAGAAGAAACCTTTATACGGCAGGTTAGTTTCTTTGTCGTAGTACAAATACGGTGGGAATTCAAAATTGATCACGCCGTATTTCAGCGCTCGTTCGTTTACGTCTCCTTCTTCTTGCGCCAGGACTTTCAACGACGACAACACCGTCGCCAACATCACCATCGCCATTTTTCTCGAGTTCATCATCATTCTCAACGAAAACAAAGAAGCGCGACGAAAAGAAAATTGCCGCCCGAACAACAACGAACAAACGCCGACGGTAAAAAGTCGTTCCTCCTCCTTTTCTTCTTTCAAATCAAAGTGGACGAGCGATTCTTTGGACCCTCAGACAGCAGCAGCAAAGCGAAAGACTCTTAAATGTAACGTATCTTTTCTTTGGTGCTTTTTCAAGCTTTTGAAAGGTCACGCGCGAAATGCGAAACTTAAATTTTTCTACGCGTATACTCTACATCTCTACTAATTATTCGGTAACGAACCATTCGAGCAGATGTGTTACGTTTATCGGACTGAGAAAACGCTTCGCGTGTACCTTAAAAGATAACAATACGAATTTGCGTTCCAGTCGTCACCTCGTGATAATAAATCTGCTGGGCGTATATAGTTTCTAAAACCAAACGCAACGAACGCGGTTTCAGCTCGTCGCTCGTCCTCTTTTCTACAAGATATTCTTCAATCGCTCGCCGTCCACGTGCATGAAATTTTTCAATCCGCTCCCTTCCTTGTGCATGAAATGCTTCAAATCACTCGCGCCGCCGCTGGTAGTACCTCCTCCGTTCGCGGCTTGCACCGCCGTCGTCGCGACTGAAAAATCCGGCACCAACAAATACACCACCATAATAACTAAACTAATCAAAGCGCCGTTTTGATTAAACGAATTCACCTTCTCTCGAATCCTCTTCGCTAAATCCTTATCCTCGATTTCCTCCAACTCTCCGGCGACGTCCCAAGCGCCGGCTTGCGCTATGTTTCACATGCCGCTCCGTTCCGAAGCGAGGAATCCGTAGGAAAGATACACCATCGGGAAAAGCGCTACGCGCGCGAATATCGGTTGCGGGAAGACGAACACTTGCAAAACCGCCGCGAGCGCAGTCGCCGATGCAAACACGCGACCAACCGTTCCTTGTTTGTATTACGTAATCGAGATGTAAAAAATGTCAGTTACACGTCCTCCTATAGTACTGCTCTATGAAACGCGCGCGCGCGTAAAACGCGAAGAAAAGAAGGAGAAACGACTGCTCTTCGAAACGGATTTGAAGCGAAAAACACAAACCAAAACCAACCTCTCCTCTTCCTCTCCTCTTTATCGATCACGGTTAACTCCTCCGCGGCTTTCCGTCTCAAATTCGTTTTCTCTTCGTCCGTGTACGCGTTCTTCTCCGACGCGCTCATGGTTTCTTGAAACACGCCGTACTTTATTCGTTTCCCGCTGTTCGGTGCGTACAACTTCTTGAACGTTTCTTGAACGGGATCTTTTGTATCGTCCTCGTCCGCTTTCGCCGCGGATCGCACATGAGCTCGTTTCGACGACTGCTTCCTTCCTCTGTGTCGTGCTCCTTTGCAGGAGAAGCTGTTCCAGACCGTTTCGTGTGGGGTGGTCGCCAGAGAAAACATCAGACGTGGATAAAGTGACGCAAAAGTCGTCACTTCCAATTCCCCTCTCAGAGAAAGCAAACAACTTTGAATCATTATTCCTCGCTGCTCGACGTCCTCTTTCCATAAAGCGCTCCGAAAAGGACTTCCTCGCTTTATGCCGCGCGGGTGGTGCGTTGGATTCTCCTCCTTTTCCTCTCGTTCTTCTTTGGGGAGAAAGTTCTTTCCTCCTCGCGCGTCGGCGGCGAAATCCAATTCTTTTCTTTCGGCGGCGAAGAAGACTCGATTTGCCGCTTTTAGTGCCGCAAAGAAGAGATCCGCGTTGAGTGGTAGTAAAACGAATACGTCGTCGTCGTCGTTCCACTCGGAAAAAGTCGTCTCGACGGAAGACGAAGAAGAGAAAGAAGAAACGAAAGGAGGAAGAGATTGGACGGAAAAGATGGTGAAAAGCGAGAACTTTGAGAAAGGCAAAGCGAGAGCGTTGGAAGCGTATTCGAGAAACGCTCAATCGGGAGAGTCGATTTTAACTTTGAAAACAGATGATGCGTTAAACTTGGAGGAACACGCGCGGCCGAAATGGTCTCGAGATAGGGAGACGGCGAACGTGCCGTCGACGTCGCGAGCGTTGTTGTCGATAGCGCCGATGATGGAGTACACGCACAACCATTTTCGGTATTTGTGTCGATTGCTCTCGAAACGGGTGTGGTTGTGGACCGAGATGGAAGTGGACATGACGTTGAAACACGTGCCCGTGGAGTTAAGGAACAAGTACGTGGATTTTACGTTGAATCAACACCCGTTGGTGATGCAATTGGGAGGGTCGGACGCGGACGCGCTTGGATTTTCCGCGAGTTTAGCCAAGCCGCACGGGTACGACGAGATTAACTTAAACTGCGGGTGTCCGAGCGAAAAAGTAGCCGGGAAAGGGTGTTTTGGAGCGACGTTAATGCGAGACCCAGATTTGGTCGCGGAATGCTGCGCGGCGATGGCGAAGAACGCGGACGGGATTCCCATTTCCGTGAAGTGTAGGATCGGCGTAGACGGGAACGACTCGTACGACGAGTTGTATAGGTTCGTAGAAACGATCGCGAGTAAATCACCGGTAAGAAGGTTTCACGTGCACTGTAGGAAAGCGTTGTTGAATGGCATCTCTCCGAGTCAAAATCGTTCGATACCGCCGTTGAGGCACGAGTGGGTGTACGCGTTGGCGAGAGATTTTCCGGAGTGCGAGTTCTTCTTAAACGGCGGCGTGAAGACGTTGGAGGAAGTGAAGACGCAACTGAGATGTCAACCGACCGATAAAGCGACAGCGAACACGATTAAAGGCGTCATGATTGGTAGACAGGCGCACGCGGACCCTTGGGGTTTGTTATCTCGAGCCGACGTGGAGCTGTTTGGCGAGTCGGAAAATCCGTGTAAATCTAGGAGAGACTTGTTAGCGAAATACGCCAAGTACTGCGACGCGACGCAAGGTAAAAATGGAACCATGAAAGACGGAAGCCCGGTCCCGGCGCCGAGACATTTCATGCACTCGATACAGAACATTTTTGCCGGGTGCACGAACGCGAAGATTTGGAAACGGTTAGTGGACGATCAGTTGCAAGGTTCGAGGAAGAAAGAACCAAATTTAACGGTGACTGAAATCATGGAGAGAACTTTAGGGTGCATTCCGGACGAAGTTTTAGACGCGCCACCAGGATATGCGAATTTCGGGAGCGACGCGCCGGCAGGAGAGTACGTACCGATTGGAGAAGGGTTGAGCGAAGAAGAGAAGGAGTGGACGAGCGAAGTGCCGGTGGTTGGAGGCAACTTTCTCGCTCGCAAAGATCTCGACAGGATTTTTTCCTAGCGACGACGAGATAACAAACTTGTATGTATCATTATTATTATTACCGTATGGTAAACGTACAGTACTGATATGCTTTACAGATCATATTTTTACTGTTATTACAACGTGGATAAAGAGAAATCAAACGACTTTTAGTAACTTCGCCAACACTTTCTTACTCGCGCACATGCCATCGACAGCGGCGCTGACGATTCCGCCAGCATACCCCGCGCCTTCGCCAATTGGGAATAAATTTTTCGTGTTTTCGCTCTCTAACGATTCCGAGTTGCGAACTATGCGCACGGGACTACTCGTTCGCGTTTCTGGGGCGTGTATCAAAGCTTCCTTTCCAGCGTATCCGGGCATTTGTTTGTCGAATTTTTTCAACGCAAACTGAATAGCTTCGGTGAGATGTTGCGGGTATAGCGTCGTCAAATCGGCAGATTTAATGCCGAGACGGTACGAGGAGCTCGGCAAGGATTTCTCGTCCGAAACAACGCCGAGCAAGAAATCGTGAGCGGTTTGTACGGGTACGGTTAAATCGCCGCCACCTAAAACAGCCGCTTTCCGTTCGATGTCCTGTTGAAATAGAATGCCGCTCAAATGCGGCTTCGTTTCGTGTTCGTCGTTGAACGGCGCGCAATCTTCCAACTTGACGTTCGTGACTAACCCAGAATTCGCCCAAAGCGACTGACGGCGACTGAATGACATGCCGTTAATGCATAACTCGTGCACATTTGTCGACGTCGGAACGATTTGACCTCCGGGACACATACAAAACGAAAACACGCCTCGATTGTCCTCTTTGTTCGTGTGCGCGACTCTGTAATCGGCGACGGGAATGCGCCCTTTCCCTCGTTCGACTTCTTTTGCAAACCGTTCCCCGTATTGTAACTCGTTTAACAATTCCTGCGGGTGTTCGATACGAAAACCACTCGCGAATGATTGAAATTCGAGTAATACGCCGTCGTTGGAGAGTTGTTCGAACAAAGCTCTCGACGAGTGACCGGTGGCTAAAACCACCGCTTCGGCGTGAATCGTTTTCCCCGACTCTGTCGTCACACCTACTGCCTTGTTATCTTCCACCATAACTGTCCGGCACGTCTCGTCAAACATAATCTCGCACCCCATCTTTTCCAATTCGTACCTCGCGTTTCGTAAAATCTTCACCATTCGGTCCGTTCCTAGATGCGGCTTCCCCATTTGCAAAATCTCCGGCGGCGCGCCAAATTCCACGAACGTTTTAAACACGTCTTTCACTTCCTCGCCGTTTCTACCAATCCTCGTCGTGAGTTTCCCGTCGCTCCACGTCCCGGCACCGCCTTCGCCGTAACACAAATTCGACGTCTCCGATAACCGTCTCCTGTGGAACAAAGCGCCGATGGCTTTTCCTCGTCTCTCGACCGGTTCGCCTCGCTCTAAGATGACTACTTTCGTATCCGCGCTCAGTCTCGCCAACGTCAACGCGCAAAACAACCCCGCGGGACCTAAACCGACGATAACGACCGTTCTTTTTTTGTTCTTGTTCTTCTCCTCCTTGAACTCATCATCTCTACTAAACCCGTTTACGTCAACCTTCTCCTCCTCCTTCTCCTCCATCTTCGTCCGTTCCACTTTCTTCCTCTCCGCTCTTACTCTTCTCGCGGACCCGCCGCACATCTCCACGAATTCGTCCGAAACATCAATCACGTACGAAAACTGCACGCGGTGTTTATCATCATCATCTTCTTCTTCTTCATGGTAGTCGTTAGCGTTCTTCGTCTTCGTTCTGCGCGCGATGCCTCCTCCTCCTCCTCCTCCTCCTCTAGCGTCGCACGATTTCCTCGCCACTCGTATCCGTTGCTTCATCATCTCGTCGTCGTTTCGTTGGAGGATAGTTTCAATGCTCGTTTTCTTCATCTTTCGCTCGATGTCGTCCTCGATGTCCTCGACGTCAAGATGTAAGACTTTACAGACTCGTTCGAGTATTGGTTTAGAAATCGAGAAATCGTCTTTACCGACATCCTCCGAAGCGTCGATGTGGACGTCGAATATTCGCCATCCGTTTGTTTTCGTCTCGTTAATGCTCTTTTCCTCCTTTTCCTCGTCTGAGAGGCGCGTTTCTTTTGTCTTCTTTGTCTTCTTGGATGATGATGAACTTGACTGCATTGGCGGCTTAATCCCCTTTGAAGCGAATTCATTCTTCTTCTTCCTCCCTCCTTCGGTGAAGGTCGCGTTGCGTCTGCTTCTCGAACCGCGTGACGAAAAAGAGCGAGAACAAGAACGACGAGTAGGACGGGGACACCATCGATGCCACGAGTCGTTCGTCGTCGTCGTCGTCGTCATCCCTTTCGTCTTTTGCGTCAAGTTTTAATGAGGTCGTCGTTAACTGTTTTTTCTTCCAATTGAATTCAATCCTTTTCGTCACACTTTGCGCGCATAAATACACACGCACTCACGCATGAATACAGCGCTTCGACGAGCAGCCAATAACAGCGAGCATTCGTTGTCTTTGTGTCGACGACTTTTACGGTTTTCGTCGTCTTATGAATCGGACAACTTTAGTCACGGGGAAACGTCCAATTCCAATTCCAATTCAGGAGGAGGAGGACAAACGACGATGCACTTCAACAGCACCGGAAGTGGCATGTTCCGAGAAATCGACACCCTCGCGCTCACGAGACAGTTACAAAAGAACGACGTGTTCACCGAAAAGCAAGCCGAAGAAGCCGTGCGGATGTTCGTCTCGTGTTTAAAATCCGCAGACTTTGTCACGCACGCGGAATTGCAAGTGGAAGCGCAACGCAATCGACACAAGTTCGAACGGTACCAGATGATCTCGGACGCGAGAATCGAACGCGCGAACGTGAAATCGGAAACCGTGGAGAAGGATTTAAAACAAGAGGCGGAGAAAATCAGGTCGGAGTTAAGGTATAACTTCGAGAAGATGAATCAAACTTCACGGTTGGACTTGAATTTAGAGAAGGGAAGGATGCAAGATAACTTGACCTTGATCGATAACAAACTGTTAAGCACGGAGTTACGGTTAGATAGGGAAATTCAATCCATGCGAACACATCTAGAGATAAAAGTGAACGATATCATTCGGTACGGGTTAGGGACGTTAGTGTCAGTTGGAGCGTTAGGATTGGGGTTTCTGAGGTTTCTCACGTGATTGACGCGTATATCACATGATATATTCTTTCTTTTATCATTGCGCTCATCATCCAGTGCTGCACTACATGTACTACTATTATTATTACTACTACTACTATTACTTCTACTACTATTTTCTAAAATTCTCATTTGTTTCATTCGAACCAAAAAGTTTGCGTGCTCGCTTTCATCGCGCGTTTCTTTCGACCGAGTTCGTGTAAAACGCACTCCATCGCGTCCATCGGGTCCAACTTTTTTGGATTGCTTCCCCAGGCGACGGATTTCCACACTTTCTCGATCGCTTTCTGTTTGTTTCTGATTTCTGATTTCGAAATTTGTTTCAGAATATCAATCGTTTTCTCGGCGTCGACTTCGGCGATTTTCACGCTGAGCTTGGTCCAATCTAAACTGTTTTCGTACGGCAGCTCGATTTCGTCGGCGATGATGACTGGGATGCACCCGACCATCATCGCTTGGTACGCTCTCAACGTCCACGGCGACCATCCTCTCGGACACAAGCAAAACGTGGATTTCCTTAACTCTTTGCGATAACAGTCGCGATCGCACGATGGGATTTCCTCCGTGAAAATGACGTCTTTGTGTTTCTTAAACGCCGCTTCCATCTTTGGTCGAATACCTCGCGAGTACGCCAATATACCGGCTTTGTTTAAAATTGTCCCTCGGAAGAACGCAAATATATCTTTCTTTAACGACGATTGTTTCCTCAACTTACCATCGATGAACTCTGAATCCGGTTCTAATCCTGGAATGACGATATCTTTCCACGTGTTGAACTGTTCTCCGAACGACCGATCGCCTTCCGGCGTGAGAAAGATTGATTTCTTAATCAGCTTTTTCCAATCTCTAAAAATATGAGGCCCTCTGGCGCCGGGAAACGACCACACGTGGTCTCTCCCATCCGTTCTATTCCAATACGGGTACTCCGTTTGAATCGTTTTCAACGCGTCTCGATACCACAAATTCGTCACTTTCATCGCGTTGTTCGTTCCCGAGTTTTGCGTCTCTCGGAACAAGTAACACTCGCCGTATATTGGAACGAAGAAAAACTCCGCCTCCTCTGGATCGTTGGTTAACACCGAATGATGCAACAAGTTCTCGTGGAAACGAATTTCAGTGCCGTATTGATCTGTGCGACATCTCGGTTGGTCTCTGGCTAAATCCGCGTTGAATTCAGGTTTCAAATCGTAGACGAAAATTTTGAAATCGTGTTTGCCTCTTTTCGGTATCAAATCGTCCAAGAACGGGTCGTCTGCCGCTTTACTACTACTACTGCTGCTCTGGTAATCGTCTCCATCTTCACCGGAGGACAACAAATTTCTGCGTCGTCTCCGAGACCCCTCCTCTCCTTCCTCCTCTTCGCACGTCGGCTTCGGCGGACACTTCCGCTTCGGCGGACACCGAATTTCTCCCGCGCTCTCCTTCTTCGCTTCTCGCAAACTCGTCTCTATGAATTCGTTCATGTTCTTTTCAAGCTCTTTCACCGCACCTTCCGCTCTTAAACTTGAAAATCGTTCTTTTTCTGCTTTCTTTTCGAGTTCGAGCCATCGGTAGGAATCGTTCGCATTAGAGCGCAGGAGTACGGATATTAAGAGAAGGAACAGTCCAAAGAAGATTTTGAAGGCAAATTTCACATCCTCCTCCTCCTCCTCCTCATCACCATTATCCGCGCCAAATCCAATCTGAACGGCACGTAAAAACCTCCCTCGTCGTTTCCTCGTTTCCCGTTCGTTCGAGTTGGTCTTCTCTCCTCGTAAAAAGAGCCTCCTCGTTAAAGGTTTTTTACTCTTTGAATTCGTCCCGACGTCTCTTCCTGCATGTGTTGTTGCGTTTCTTCTCGTCCCGTTTTCATCGTCCGTGACATCGTTTTCGTCCTCGTTCGGGGTTTTCCGTCGTCGGTGATTCGCACTGCTATTACCAACAGTCGCGCCGCTGTTGAAAAGTTCTCTCGCTCGGAGCTCTCGCTCGAGGACTTCTCGAGGATCCATTTTGTGACGATTTTCCCCCTAAAACGAGTTTTCCCCATTCCTCGACGCGCGCAAAGAGAGAGAGTGAGAAACAATGTCAGACGCCTCTCAACACGCCCAAATGGACCCGAGAATGCAACAATTCCTCGAGGAGGAAAAGCGAAAAGCCGTGTTCAACGAAGTCGTCGCGCAACTCGCCTCGGTGTGCTTCGAGAAGTGCGTCAGCACACCGAGCTCGAAATTGAGTTCGTACGAAGGGACGTGTTTGTCGCACTGCGCGTTGAGGTACATGGAAAGCGGACAGGTGATTTTAGGGAAAATGCAAGGGCAATAGCGAGGAGTAGAGATGATGTGGAACGCGTCGCGCTTTGGTGCAATTTGGTAGAGAAAGAGTGCGTGCGTGTACGCGTAGCAGAGAGAGCGAGAGCGAGAGCTGTTAGGGGTTAGGATTTCCCCTGAAACTGCGAGTGTAGGGGGAAAGACGAGACGAAGAGAAAGAGACATTCGTTGGTGTTGGAGCTGCGGAGTGCGTTTTGTGAATGCCGCGCGCGTTGTCTCTTTCATTCCAAGCTATTATTGTGTTCGTATTGTTGTTATTCGTAGTAGTAGTAGTCTGTCTCTCTCGCTCTCGCTCGATCTGCGTTTTTCCTAAAATACGTACCAGTACTGCTAAAAGTACGCCTCGTGTTCGGTTTCCTCGAGCGAGTCTTCGTCGTTTTCAAACTGGCCGAAATCTTCAGGACCGTCGTCGTCGTCGGTGTCGTCTGTTTCGTTGTTGTTGTTGTTGTTGTTGTTCGCGTCGTCGTCGTCGCTGGCCCCGCGGTGGCGGTCGTTCTTGATGTTGTTGTCGTCGCGGCGGCGGCGGTCGTCTTTCTTTTTTAAGCGGCTGCTCGTTTGGTTGGTTTTGATGACGTCGTGACCTCCGCCTGCTCCGTGTCGTCGTCGGCCACTTCTTCGCGCGTTGTTGTTGTTGTTGTTGTTGTTGTTGTTGTTGTTGTTATCGTCGTCGTCGTCTTCGACTTTCACTCCGCCGCGGTCGTCCTCGGGTCTCTCGGTATCCTCGTCCGTGGAGTCGTCTAACGTCGTCGCCGATTTCCCGCCTCGTTTTCTTTTCTCTAACTTCCGTTTGAGTCTTCGTTTCCTTGTTTTCTCCTCGGCGTCTCTGGCCGCTTTCGAGAGTCGAGTCAAATCCTTCCCGGCGGATTTCGCCTTCCCACTCGCGGTGGCCACTTTATCTTCGTCGTCCGAGGACGAGCGATATTCCTCTTCTTCTTCTTCTTCTTCTTCCTCGTCGTCGTCGTCAAACTCGTACCCTTCCATCTCGTCGTCTTCGGAGGAGGATTGATACTCGTCCTCTTCTTCCGCTTCCAACTCTTCCAGTTTGTTCAACCGGTCGCCAAAATTATCCTCCGCGGCTGCGGACTTCTTCTTCTTCTTCTTCTTGTCCTCGCTTTTACTCGCCGCGCCGGCGCCGCTCCCTTTCCTCTTCGCCGGTATTGTCGTCGTCGCTCTCTTACTATTCCCACCGCCGCCAGAGATCTTCTCTCCTTCCTTCTCCTCCAAATCCTCCTCCTCTCGCTCCTTTCTATTCATCCTCCGATTCATCGCCGGCGGTCGCAAACGCGCGAACTCCTCCATGATTTCCGCCGGGAACCCGTACTTCGGGTCGAACATCCAATCTTCCACCGTGTCCTCTAACGTCCATTTTTTCTCTTTTTCTTCCTTTTCCTCCTCTCGATTCGGTTGATTGCTCTTCTTCTTTTTACTTCCCTCTTTGCTCTTCTTCGTCTTCTTTTCCTCCTCCTCCTCCTCCTCCTCCTCCTCCGCAGCAAGAGGAGGATTCAAAGAAGGTTTCGTTTCCTTTTTCTTCTGTGATACATCCTTCCAACTCTTCGTCCACTCGTCGTCTAAATCTCTATTCGTCGTGTCTTTACTTTCGATGTAATACGGAGAGTTTCGGTAAAAGTGTCGGAATTCCGCCGCGAGCGCGGCGAGTTCCAGGTCGTCGTCGGTGACGTTCCGATGGAAGATTTTCGAGTAATCGAGAGGCGGATACAACGGATCACGATCTTCGTCCTCTTCCTCGTTTTGCGCCTTTTCGGGTTCCTCTTCGTTTTCTTCCTCGTCTGCTTGGTCTTCTTGGTCTTGGTCTTCTTTCTTTACCGCCGCCGCCGAGGCGGATGCGTGTTGCCGACGACTCATATTTGTGTGATTTTTTCCCAAAAAGAAGAGAGAAAAAGTGAGGAAAATTTTCACGTCTTCGCGTTGATGACGATGACGATGATGATGACTGTGCGCACAGTAGTGTGTCTCTTTTCTTGTGTTTATCATCTTTAGTATTAAAAGGCTGTGTTTTTTACGTATGTTTTTTAGAAGAAGATGTCGTCGTCCTCTTTCGCCGCTCCGTCCTCCTCGAAACCACTTACGGTTTTGGCGGTATCGAGATCTTTCGCGTGTTTTTCAATGCGCGATATTATGCTCGCTTTATTCCCACTTTTCGGTAAATTGTGCGCGTCCAGGTACGTTTTCAGCACATCGACGGTTAATTCGCTCAGAGAGCCTTTCTTCGCTCTCTTGACGAAAGTTTCAAATCCGGGACGGATTTCTTGGACGACCGTTTTGAGAGCCTTTTCGCCGCCTTTCGACGGACCTCCGCGGGCTTTTCGTTTAAGACCAATGATGCCGTTCCCATCGTCGTCCTCGTCCGCGTCCTCGTCGTTTCCACCAACTCGGTCTTGTTGTTCGATGCCGTACGTCGTTTGACTGAAATTACGAATGTGCGCGATGACGCCGTGCTCTTTCCAAAGCTGTTCAATCGGCGGGGCGGTATCGTCCGAGATTTTCTCCACTTTGCGTTTGTTCAACGCGATCGCTTCTAAAGCTTTATAGTGCGCCTGTAACTCCGGGTTTGAAATTCTCGTCGGGTGGTACTCTTGGAGTTCCAGAGATTCTACCAAAGCTTCCGCGGCTTGGATTTGGTCTTCCGTCGCGCTCGTTTGCGGCGCAGATTTGCCAATTGCCTTTTCCGGTTGGCGCAAATCGTCTCGAAAAGGAACTTTAACCACGTGGAATCCCGCGGGAACGCCTAAATACGCGTCGTTTTCAACTTGTGGGATCAACGCGACGTACTTCACCTGAGACTTCGCGTTGTACACGTCCGCGCACAGCACCGATACGTGCCTTTCCGCGCACGCCGTTAACAACGCGCTAAACGCCTCTTTTCCGCCAAACACGGTTTCGTCCGCTCTCACAAATTTACCTTGTCCTTTCAACAGTCGATCTCGTTGCGTCACTTCACTCGTATCCACGAAACCTAAGCAGTGCATTCCAAGCTTACACGCGTTCGCGTGGAAATTCTTACTCGCCGCGTACGTCGCTTGCTTCTCCGCGTTCTTGACGATGACTTTTTGTTTCTCTGGTCCAATCTCTAAATACGACTTCTTCGGCGCGACGACTTCTCCGGATTCTTTATCTAAATACACCGTTTCCGTTCTTAAATCTTGATGATCCTCCGCGTCCACGTATTTCGGCGCCGGTTTAGTTGTCTTTTGTACCAAGTGTACCACAGTAAACGGCAACGCGAACGTGCCGTCGTTGAACCAAACTTTCGTTTTCCGAGGTCGGCGTCGGGTGACTTTGCGTCTGGAGACCACCTCCAAGTTTTCCACTCTCGTTTTCGACGAGAGCACGATATCTAAACACTCGTCTTCGTCCGACGCTCTTTCATCTTCGTTGTTGTTGTTCAAAGTATCTTTCACGACCGTTTTGTGCTGTTGCAACTCAATGCCGTTGTTCCGAATCTTCCGTCTCTCCATCCACGCCTCTTCTTCTTCTTTCAACATCCTCTGTACCTCCTCGTCGTCTCCGGCGTCTTTCAGCGTTTGCATCACAATCTTCCTTCGGCGAGTCATCTCCTTCTTCTCTCGTTTCTTCCTCGCATAACGGAACTTCCTCAGCGCCTCTCGCCAAAACGACCCTTCGGAGACGTCAAAATTTTGAAACGCGTACTCCTTCTCTCCGTCGCGTTCGACGAGTTTGCCGTCGTCGCCGATTTTCGGTCCCGGAAACAATTCTAACTTCACGCCCGCGTTGGCCATCTCTTCGCACCTCGCGATTGTCGCTTCTTTCGCCGTCTTCCTATTACTTTTGCTCTTCTTCTTCTCCTTCTTCGGCGTGCCCATCGAGGACGTCCCCTCGGCCTCTTTCTTCGACCTAAACACCGCATCGTCGTTCGTGAACACGTACGCGCTCCTCCGCGTCTTCGCGTTCCTACTCAACATGTGCGACGCCGTCCACAACGCGTGGTTCATCGCGTTCTCTTCTTCCTTCTCTTTGTCTTCTTCTTCACCGTAATTGCTGCTTCCAATTTGATCTTCGAATAACATCTCTCCAAACTCTCCGTTATCGATGAAGTTTGCAATCGCGCCGACTCTTTCCGCGGTAATCGGCGCCAACTCGTGGAAGACGAAAATGTTATCAAACTCCAACTCGCCGGAACGGTTTTTCGTGTTGTAAAACACTAATCCGATTTCATCGTCCGGAGTGCACACCACTCGGTCTCTGAGGACGTTTCGGTACGCGTTTAACGCGACTTGGACGTAATTACTCGATTTCTGCGTTTGTTCGCTTTCTCTGGTGTTTTCATCGTCTGCATCGTCGCCGTAATAGAAGTAGTTTTTCGAAATCGGCAGTCGATTCGTTTTCGCGCAATCGACGAGAAAAACGATCGATTCCTTTTCCGAAACCGATGTCTTGTCTTTTTGGGTTCCTCCGAACACGTTATCGTCCGCGGTGGCGTCGATGTCCGCGTATTCCGCGTCCGAGGAGTCCTCCTCTTCTCCTCCGTTGTCTTCAAAATCGTCGAACATTTAGTAGTATTATGTGTGGTAGATTTTGTGCGGATGTAAGTGCACACAAATGCAACAACAACAACAACAACGAAAAGTAGTGCATATATATTAAACGACAGCGTGATGACGATGGACGATGTGGCCTAAAATCAAATCGTTTCTCAACCCGCA
>ERZ651776.551-NODE-551-length-51878-cov-13.255594_pt1 | contig 51878 bp, 54 predicted proteins | sample MGYA00514761_ERZ651776 | MGnify/ENA metagenome assembly ERZ651776
GTAATTATGTTGATGAACCGCAGTTATATACAGTATTAGAAAGTTGTAATTATGTTGATGAACCGCAGTTATATACAGTATTAGAAAGTTGTAATTATGTTGATGAACCGCAGTTATATACAATATTAGAAAGTTATAATTATGATGATAACACTGGTTTATATACAGTATTAGAAAACTGTAATTATTTGGATGAAACTGGTTTATATACAGTATTAGAAAACTGTAATTATTTGGATGAAACTGGTTTATATACAGTATTAGAAAGTTGTAATTATTTAGATGAAACTAGTTTATATACAGTATTAGAAAACTGTAATTATTTGGATGAAACTGGTTTATATACAGTATTAGAAAGTTATAATTATGTAGATGAAACTAGTTTATATACAACATTAGAAAGTTGTAATTATGTTGATGAAACTAGTTTATATACAGTATTAGAAAACTGTAATTATTTAGATGAAGAGCAGTTATATACAGTATTAGAAAGTTATAATTATGTAGATGAAACTAGTTTATATACAATATTAGAAAATTGTAATTATGTTAAATCAAGTGATTTATCAAATATCACAATAACAGAAGATTTAGTATTAAAATTAGATTATGAAAAGATAAAAAAACCTGCTACAATAACCCAAACAATAACTACTGATACAACAATAAGAGAACCTACTGTTAGTAATTCGCATTATAATAATTCATTTAATACATATGTACCTACTAAATCATCATCGGTTGATGCTTCATATAAAACACTGACATTTACGCACTTTGGTCATGGTAATACTGTCTGGTACGAACATATAGTTAATTTTCCGGATAATACTCTTGTTAATTTTGATGGCAAAGCTGATAATTTTACACTTAATGGTAATTATAAAATAAAATTAAATCAAGGTATTCAAGCCTTTGAGATATTCAAAGATAATAATCCAGATGCAATTTACTATAATACAAAGTCTACATTCGTTATAAAATATTATATAAGATCAATAACAACAACCATACAAGAAGTTGTTCCAACAGGATATTTAAAGTTTCAATCGGAAGGTAATACAGATGGTTATTGGAAAGTAGAACCATTAAGATATACAGATGGTATATTTGATTATCCTGAAATATTTTTACCAAAATTATATAGGTGTATGTATGAATTAAATAAAGCTATTGTGAATTATCAATATTCGTTTAATGATACTAATGATTGGAGCTACATTTTACCCGATGCTACTATTAACATTGCATCTAATACTACTGTAAAACTAAGAATAATTACAACAACATTGCATATAATAAATAAATTAAGCAGTGATAACTTCAAATTTGTATTATCAGCAGAGCAATCAGGATTAGATTTAGAATCTGATAATGAATTAATTTACAATGATAATCAAGATATACATACAATAGATTTTACAACCCCACCTTATAATACAGCTGTTTATTATACAAATATAAATGTATATTTGAAATTCAAGACTACAAGTTATATATATGATAACCAAGAGTTTATAATGTTGAGAACTGAGTCTTAGTTGAAATGTAGTAAAATATGTATGGTTATTTTAATTGATAGTAATGAGTATAAAACCACTTATGATTTAGAATTAAGTAAAAATATGGAAGTGTATAAAATAGCTTTTGTTGGTTGTACATATCATTGTGGTTAATTAAAATATTTATAATAAACAATTATAATGATATTATATACATTAATAATAATAATATTATATATTATATTTAATTATTTAGTATCCACATTAGCATTTAATCCACCATTAAAACCAACATATACAGTTAAAGATATTGATTATTTGTATGACAACATAGCTATTAAGATAATAAAAAAAGAAAGTAATAAAGTAATATTATTTAATCATAATAATGCGGATGATATAGGTATATGTAAAAGTTATTGTTATTGGTTGTCTAATTTTACGAATTGTAGTGTAATATTGTATGATTATATAGGTTATGGATTATCGTATAAAGGAACATTAAATGAATATAATTTATTAAAATCAGCAGATACTGTGTATTATTTTACAATAGAGAAATTGAATATTAATCCAAATAATTTAATAATAATGGGTAAATCTTTAGGAACTGTTCCGGCTATATATTTATCAAATTATATAAATAATGGGTTGATCTTAATATCTCCAATGTTATCAGGAATACAAATATATTATGATATACCATTTTTAGATTATTTATGTTTTCCAAATAATTATAGAATAAAAGATGCTAAAAACAAAATAGCAATAATACACGGAACAGTAGATAAATTAATAAATATAAGGCATACATATGAATTAATAAAAATAATAAAAATATATTGTCCAAATAATTATTATAAACCATTAATAGTTAAAGCAGGTCATAATAATATTGAAATGAATAATACAAATTTATTTATAAATTATATAAATAATTTTATAGGGTGAGATTTTCTAATTCTTTATCATTTTGAATATCAATTTTATCTTTTTCATTTGGTAATATATTATTATGTTCTTTTGATATTATTTTTTCTTTAATAAATTGTTTTTTTTCATCATCTTGAACATTACTAGTTAAACCGATAATCTTTCTATTAAGCATATATTCAATTACAAAGAATGAAACAAAGATAGTTATTAACCAAATAATAAATAACCAAATAAAATTACTTAATCCTTTAACAATACTAAATACAAATGGATATTTAATAGCTAAAGGTGATATAAGACTTAGTGATGAAATTAATTTAATAATATTAGGATTTATAATATCAGTTGTAATTGATTTAAGTAAATCAGTAGTAGCAATACCAATAGTAAAACCAGAAGCGGCAACTAAAACTTTATTTTTGTAAGTATATTCTTGAAAATCTTTATAAAATTTGGTAAAAAAGAGATCAATTAGTTCCATATTTATTTATAAAAATGATAACATTTTTGTAGTATATTACAAAATGGCAACAAGTCGATTGATAGATTTTGAATCTAAACTACCAGATGATATTGTAGAATATATTTATACTAAAGTTATTTATACTGTTCCTAAAGATCTTTTAGAGCAGATCAAGTATCGTTATAAGATTAAGAAGTATATTAATATAATAAAAACTATTAATATAGTTGATAAATATGTAATATTATACGATATAATGATAGTATATTACAGTGTTATTAATAGTGATATGAAATATGTTAGATATAATGACTTAAATGTTCCTAATAATCTATTGAATGATATAGTATCTACGATAGAAAATAGCAAAAATTCTAATAAAAAATTAATTGATATATGTATTAATTATTTATTAGAATTACCTTTTTGTCATATAAAGTATATTTTTAAGCAAAATAGACCTTATATTTAATTTTATTATTTAAAATTAAATGATAAATCATTTGGATCTATGGGATATAGGACAAAAAGTTAATATAAGTAAATATCCAAAAAAATATCATAAGGCTGTTAAGATGCGTTTAGAGCAACAAAAATATAAGTTTAATAAAACAGATACGAGTTTAAATTTGTTTAGAACATTATTAAATCAACCAGCAAATATTATAACACCTAGTTCTTTTTGTCAGCATATTGATAAATTATTTAAACCAATTAAGAATACTAATGTAATAATTAAAGATACAAAACAATTAAGAGAAGAAGGATTAAATCTGATTGTATCTGTAGATCATATAACGGGTCATATGTTAATTGTAGAATATAATGGTAATAAAAGTAGTAAAAATACAGATTTGGTGATAGTTGGTAAAGGAGTTACATTTGATGCTGGAGGATATACATTAAAACCTAAATATGCGATGAATAATATGCATTTGGATAAAACGGGTGGGACAATGGCATTATATTTATTATACGAACTTGCTTTAAATAAAACTAAAAAAAATATAATAGTATGTGTTCCATTAGTGCAAAATGATATTTCACATATGGCAACAAAACCCGGTGATATTATAACATCTTATTCAGGTATAAAAGTTGAAATAACAAATACAGATGCTGAAGGAAGATTAATATTAGCAGATGGTTTATCATATTGTATAGATAAATATAAACCTAAACGTATTATTGATATGGGAACTTTAACTGGTATAGATCAATGTAAGACATCTTATGCTTATTTTAGTTTATCTTATGATATGAAAAAGCAATTAATTAAAAGTGCAAAATCTTATGGAGAAGAGATACAAGAATTACGTATAGGAAAAGAATATATAAAATATACAAAATCAACTAGAGCAGATATAAAAAATGCAGAATTTGGATGTGCAGATAGGAAAATAGTGTGTTTATTTTTATTAAACTTTATACCAAAAAAATATTATAACAAATGGATACATATTAATTTAAGTGATATGACAGTTAAAAAGGATCTAGCAATTTTAGAAGGTAGCTATAGTATTATGGATTTCATTAAAAAAATGCAAACTACATAAAGTAGCATATTTTTGTATAATTTAGAAATTAATATATTATTATAAACATTTTCTAAATTATTATTCATAATATTAAGATTTGATTTTAATGTATATTTTTCATTATTATTGCCGTATTTATCAATATATTTTACAAGTTTATTAATATTATTAATTATTAGTTTGGTTTTATTACATTCATTATATTCATTACATTCACTATACATTTAACAATTAATTATTTTGATTTTTTTATATCATATTTTGGAGGATAAAAGCATACTAAGATTAATGTTTCAATAGCAAGATCTTTATTATTGTGAAAGCAATATTGATATTCTATATTACTTGAGTTTTCTATAAATTGAGATTTATAAGGAGTAATATTTAATAATTCAAGACTAATATCAGAAATAGAATATTTACGGCATTTTTTAACTATTTTTTTTATATCTGTTAGTGTTGGTTTAGTGGTAATATTTTTAATTGGTATAACATCAATTTTAATATTCTCAACTGATAATCGCACTAATATAAATCTGCTTAAAATTGGTTTATCAATTTTAGATCGGTGAATAGTGGTAGCAATAAACTGTGTAGTATTATTGTATTTTTCAAGTATAATGCGTAAAATTGTCATACATTCTTTATCACATTGTTCAATATTTAATAAAATAATTTTACGTAATTTATTATTGATTGTAGTAGTTTGTATTAATGATTTAATAAATTGTAAAATATGTATATTAATAACAGAAAAAGTTAGGTATTGACTATTTTCAAGATATCTAATATTTTTATGCGTTCTTGTTTGATTATGGAGAGTGTTATCAATTATTTTATCATTAATAGTGTTATTAGAACCATAATATAATATATTCATATAAACATTTTATAGATTTAAATCTTTAAATGGATAAGCAACAATGTTTGGATATCTTAGGTTTAAATGAAAAAGCAACAGAGGCGGATATAAAAAAAGCGTATAAATCTATAGCATTAAAAACGCATCCAGATAAATTGGTTGATTTAGATGAAAATGAAAGAAATGAAAAAGAATTGCAATTTAAACAAGCTTCAGAGGCGTATAAAAGGTTGATAGATAATAATTTTTCAGACATATTTGATGATATGTTTGGTGGTAGTGAAGGTATGGCAAGTATGTTTGGTGGTTCTGATGGTATGGCAAGTATGTTTGGTGGTTCTGAGGGTATGGCAAGTATGTTTGGTGGTAGTGATGGTATGAAGATGTTTAGCGGAATGGCAAATAAGTTATTTCAATCGCAATCATTTCAAAGTATATTTAAAACATCTGTAAAGATAACGTATTATGATCTTATTTACAAAAGAAAATTAGAAAAACAGTTTAATTTATGCGGAATGCCAACAAAAGCAATTATAGATTGTTCTAAATTTCCTAAACAACTTATAACACGAAGTTTTAATGGATTAAGTTCGACAGCTGAAATTGATTTTAAATTTGAAGATGATGATGTATATGAAAGTATTATTCATCAAAATGGTAATGTAGATTTAATATATCAAATGAAAATATCGCATTATGATTATTATAAAGGATTTAATCATTCTTTTGTTCATATTGATGGTAATGATGTGAGTTTTAAAGTCAAAAGAATGTCAAAGAAAACTTTAAAAATAAAAAATAGAGGATTAAATGGAGGAGATTTATTAATCAAAATGGTTTTATACAATCCAAGTAATAGCAAGTTAAAAGATATAAGTAATGAAGAATATGAAAGTTTTTTAAATACTCTTAACGCACTGTGTAATGATAAGTAAAAGTATATAAAGACAAAAACAATAATATTGATTAAAAACAATGGCTGTTAAAAAGGTAGATAAGAGTGAAAAAAGTGCTAAATCCAAGGATGTCAAAGAGACTAAAGTAGCTAAAGATACCAAAGTAGCTAAAGATACTAAAGTAGCTAAAGAAATTAAAGAAGTTAAAGATGTTAAAGAAGTTAAAGTAAAAAGCAAAAAAATTGAAGTAGTTCCATATGAAAATTCAAAATTAGCTGAATTGATTGAAGCTATTGCTAATATGGATAAGGAGTTTAAGTCAATGAAAACTCTAGTAAAACTTGTTATTAAAGAAAATGATAAGAAGGAGAAGATCCTTAAGAAGGAACGTGATCGTAAAGAAAAAGCTCGTTTGAGTCCTAGTGGTTTTGCTAAACCAACTGATATTTCAACTGAAATGTGTGATTTCCTAGAGATTGCACATGGAACATTGATGAGTCGCACTGAGGTGACTAAGAACATTAATACATATGTTAGCAAGAATAATTTGAAAGATCCTGTAAATGGACGTATTATTCGTCCGGATGCACCATTGAAGAAGCTTCTTCGTGTGAAGGATGGTGATGAAGTTACTTTCTTCCATATGCAAAGACTTCTCAATCCCCATATTAAGCCTTTTAAACAAGCAACTCCTCCTGAAACTCCCGTAACTCCCGTAACTCCTGTAAAAGTTTAAAATTGCTAAAATTATTTTTATATAAACACTATATTGTCATAGTATATATAATGTTTAAAAATAAACTAAATGATAATATAAATATAATTTATATTATTTTAAAGAATCCAAAAGATGTTAATACCATACGTAAATCGTTTAAATTTCTTAAACGTGATTTTACAAGTTATTGGTATAATAATTTAGAATATACATTTGAACTATCAAATGATAATCAATGTTTATTTAAACATTCTTTAATTGATATGGATGAAACTGATAATTATACAATATTAATGTATAATGATTCAAAACAACCGATATATATATTTCCTTGTATTAATAAGATATCTTATAAAGAATCTTATTCTATAGAAGAATATAAAATTAATAATCGTGTATCATTATGTATTAAAGATAAATCAATATATATAAGTTTTAAATACTCATCAAATTGTGATATTGATAGTAATATAAAAAATATTGAAAATTGTATTAGCAAATGCTGAGAGGTATCCATTTATCAAATTCTTTAAAATATGAACACCTGATACATTTAGTAAAGTTTAAGTTTGTGTCTTTAAAAGCATCACGAAGCATATGACTTTGTTTAATAGTTTGTATAGATAAGTATTTATTATCTTCTTTAACTTTATAAATATCAGGTAGATCGGTTTTACTAACTGATTTTATATTATCTGTTTTTAGAGTAAATTCAATATTATCTTTTGTTTTTATTGATACTGATTGAATAATATCATCATCAATATTCATAAGTTTAGGTTTATATTTCAAATTGTAAGCCCAAAAATATATACCTCTAACCGAAAATGGAAATTCAAAACTTGATATTTTATTAAGTGTATCCACACATAAATTATAGTAAGGTTTTATACGATATTTACAAATATCCATAGGATAATCTTCGGTATATTCATTATCTAACATATTATTTAACATTGTAAGTCGTTCTGGTAATTGAAACTTTGTTAAATGTTCTCCTTTATAAGCTATAATATCTGAAATTAAAAAAATCCATTTTTTATTATAACAACATACCATTTCACCATCTATTAAAGTTCCATTAAATAGATTTGGATCAAATAATCCTTTTACTATGATGATTCTTGGTAATTGATATGTAGGATGTATTTTTTTATCAATAAAATAAATTATTTCTTTATCATCATATTTAGTCATATATAAAAAATATGGATTACCATTTGTTCTAATAGATACTACGTGAGGTGTAGCTGTAATATGACTTACACTTTCATCGCTTAATCTAAAAAAATGTTTCTGTATTATTTTAACATTATATTTTTTATCAATTTCTTCTAATATATCGGTTTTAATATCATTTGATTTAATATTATATGCTACTCTATCACAAAATGATATAATACCTAAATGCATTACTATAATGCTAATATATATTATAATCTTTATATGTTAAAGCGTAATGGTTTATTTTGTATTTTACCATTACACATAATGTTGTCAGTTGGTATATCTTCTCTAGCTGGTTGATATTGTGATAACAATTCTATAGTAGGTTCTTGATTTTTAGTAATATTAATATCATTTGATATTTGCGACATTCTTACATCATAAAACTTTACATTAGAATTATTAACTGTAGGAAGATCTTTAGGTTTTTTTAAAATGGATTTAGGTTTTGTAACTTCATTTATTGTTTTTTCAGGTTCAATACTTTTATAAAATAATAATACAATTGCAATTATAAGAAGAAATATAATAATAATATATTCTAATTTAAGTTGATTAGATTCTATAATCATTTATTATAATAAGACATTCCTTTTTTAATATTAATTACCTTTATGGAATCACTTATATCTTTTCGATTATTTAAATCTTTATTATTATTAATAATCCACCAAAGCCTTTCATAAGCATCAGAATCAATTTCAAAAGGTTGTTTATTTAATTTGTAAATTGTATTTTTAATAAAAATAACTACAACATTCATAATGTGTATATATTAGTATAATATTTATCAAACGTTTATATAGAATGACTACATCTGTTAGTGAAGATGTTTATAATGATACATTGATTGATGATTTTATGAAAGAATATACTGTTTTAGATAATTCTAAACAGTTGATGGTTGATATAATACGCAAACCTATATATGATATTGAAGAATTACGTAAAAGACAAAATGTAATTAATATACCGGATATAACTATTCAATTAAATCATTTAAAAAATTTAGAAGAAGATGTTAATTATTTTGTAAATTTAGATTATAAAAAAACTAATTCTGATAATGAGTTTTTAGGTGCTTTATTTCCTAACAGTTGGTATAATTTTCCTATTAATTTGACATATCCTACAATAGAATTATTTCATTTATATAAAGTTTATTCTGTTCCTTTGATGCAATTTATATCACCAATAAGTATAATATTAGGACCATATTATTATATTAAAACTGTTTTAAAAATTGATTTTTCATTATTTAAATATGTAAGTATATTATGGAAATCTTTAAAAGCTATTATAACTGCTTCTTATAGTAATATTAAATATTCTTTGGTAAAATGGATAACTGTTTTAATTTATTTTTCATTATATGTATATGGTTTATGGCAAATGGTTGATTATTCGTATTATTTACATAATTTACGTAATGATCTTTCTACTAAAATATCTAATGTTAAATCTTTTATTACTATTTGTTCTAAATTATTTGAAAATATACCGGATGAATATTGGAAATTAAATGATATATATTATGATAAATCTTTTATTATCAATGGTGATCTTACAGATGTATATTGTTTTTGGACTAATACATCTAATTATAGAATACGAATGAAACAAATATTAGAATGTATTAATTATATGGATATTGCTAATGTAATTGCTAAATTATATCATAATAAAAATTGGTGCAAAGTTAATTATGATAACAGTTCTAATACTAAAATAGTTGGTATGCGATCACCATTATTAGATGAAGATCAAGTATGCAATCCTGCATATTTAAAAAAACATTTGGTAATAACTGGACCAAATGCAGGTGGTAAAACAACTTATGTTAAGAATATCGTTTTAAATATAATATTAGCACAAACTATTGGTATTGCTATGGCTAATAAAATGACAACAAATACATACCATATAATTCAAACATTTATGCGAGTTTCTGATGAAGTAGGAACACGATCTTATTTTGAAACAGAGGTAAAATATTGTTATGATTTATTAGATAAAGCAAGTAAAAATAAAGAACAAAATATATTATTCGTAATGGATGAACCTATGCATTCTACACCACCAATTGAAGGTCAATCAACAGCTTATGCTGTATGTGAATATATTAATAATAATTTTAAAAATGCTACACTTATAGTTACGACACATTATCATTCTTTAATAGATTTAGGTTATACGTATAAAGAAAGTTTTATTAATTTATCAATGGAAGCTATACAACAAGATGAATATAATTTTAAATTTCCATATAGAATTAGAGAAAAAGAATCTAAACAATGTATAGCTTTAGAATTATTAGGACGTGAGATGTTTCCAGATGAATTAATTAAAAGTGCGATTAAAATGAAAAATAGATTATCTAATGTTGATGATAAATGATATCATTAAGTAGTATTCTTAACCGTTTGGATCTTGTGTTTTATATTATAGTTTTTGCTATTATTTATGTAGCTATTATATATTTATGGAAAAAAATAGCACAACTTGAAAGTTCTTTTTATAAATTAGAAACAACTTTTGCTACGCAGTTGTTATATAAAAATAAAGAAAATAATGCAAATCAATTTGCAGAAGATATGTTTATGAAAGTATTTGATAATAAACCTGACGAAAATGTTGAGCCTGTTAATATAGAAATTGTTACAGAACAACCTAAAGATATAGTCGAAGATCCTATTATTTCTGAAATAACAGAAATATTAACACCGTCTGTTGATGATAATGTATTTACTAAAACTAAATTAGCTAAAATGTCAGTAGAACAATTAAAAGAACATTGTGGTAATTTTGGTATTTCTACAGAAGGAAATAAACAAGAATTAATTAGTAAAATTCTTGCACATCAAAAATAGAACGAATATATTCTATATCAATTAAAGGTAAATAAGGTACATATTCCCATTCGTGTTTTTTAAGATATTTAATAAGTTTATAATCAGCTACAAACATATATTCTAATCCATATATTGGATCTATCATATACTTTTGTAAATATTTCGGTAAAACATTTATACTTGTTTTAGGCATAACTATTAATAATTGTTCTTTTGATTGTATAAAATGATTATCATAATTAGGAGTATATTCATATGTATTTAAATAATTTGCAATATCAGCTATACTTGGACAACCTAAATATGGATAATACCAGCTATGATCAATTTTATTTATATTTTTATTATAATAATTATAAGTCCAAAAAATACCATCAATATAGTATTTACAGGCTTGCGGTATATCTTCGATATAAACTTCATTTCTATAATAATTTTTTCTCCAATTTTTAGGTTCGTTTGCCATAAATTTATCTTCGTAATAAATAAGATTTTTAAATACTATTTGTAAATCTGTTAAATTAATATTAATAGGATCTGTTTTTGATATTAAACACGTATTTTTACAGACAGTTTTTAATATATTAATTCCATTACTTGATATTTTAAGACTAATAGGATGTGGTATAAAATCATTACCCATTATAGATAACATAACACAATAGGATTTAATAATATCAGCATTTTTATTAAAAATATAACACCATTCCAATTCTATATATTCTTTCAGTTTTTTAATACTAATATATGTTATCTTATTATCTTGTTCTCTCATTAAATAAATATTATCAGCTTTATCACTCATTAATGATAGTAATATTAGATCAGCATCTAATCCGTGAATTAAATAAACATTATTTGTATTAGGATCATTATGGATAGCGTCCAGTATTTTATGTTCCCCTTCACCATTATTATACATACTATCCATATTAATACATCTTGCTTTGATATATTTATTTAAACCATCCATAAAAGGTGTTCCACACGTTATAGCATTTGTATCCCAAGATTTATTCGTAGCTGAAATATATCTACGTTTTCTTTGTTGATTAATTTTAGCTAAAGGTGCTACACCATCAACTGATATAATATACTTGTCAGGTTTTATTATTTCAACTAAACTTAACGTTTTTTTCCATAATAAATGAAAGAATTCATCTTCACTTTTACCTTTACAAATTGTTTCGTGAGCTATTGGATGTATTAATCCATTATAGTCAAAAAATAAAATATTAATATTTGTAGGTATTTGTATAATATCTGGATATTTCTTAATTAGATCTGAATAATAAAAAGGAATGCCCATAATTAAAATATATTAATTATCTTTTATATCTTTTTTTCTTATATTTATTTAAAACACATACGATGGATTTTACCAACACTATTTCGAAATTGTTAACTGGAACCCCTCAATCGCAATATGCGGCGATTGCTATTTTAATTGCGGTCATTGCGATTATATTATCTATACTATTTAACGAAAATGAATTAACCTTAGGTGAAAGATTAATGTTAATTGGAAGTGTTATTTTATTCAGTATTCCTTCCATTATATTAGGACTATTTGATCTTACTTGTGTAGCCGGTAAAACTGTTGAAAATAGTTTATGTTGGTGGTGGGGTTGGGTAATTGCCTTCATTATCATTATTATTTGTGTGATTGTTGTATTTGCTTCAGTTTCATCTATGCTTACTTACAATGTTGCTACATCAAAATCAATTAAACCGGTTGTAGATGAAACAGAATCAAATAAAATCGCTAAAGAATTAGTCAAAGATGTTCCGGAAACTGTTAAACCTAAAGTTGAAATGCCTACTACGAGTGATATGACTATGCAACAAAATATACAGGGGGATATGACTGGTAATGTTGAGGGTATGGGTGGTTATGGTGCGGGTATGTCTTTAGTTGCTGAACCATTCCGTAATAAAGCTAAAAAAGAGAAGTTTAATACCAAGAAAGAAAAGTTTAGTAACTACTCAATAGAAGGTTTTGAAGGTTGTGAATATCAAGGTGTATGAAAATATAAAATAATTAAAACACAGACTAATAATATTAAGAAAAATATAAGTGAAAGATAATATAATTTATTATCAGGTGTTAATTCTTTTTTTTCAATAATATTTGTATTTTTCCAAATATTATAAGCTTCATCTAATGTTATTTGTTTTTTATTAATTCTTTCATTTACTTTATTATGAATATCAACTGTCCATTTAAATAATGTTTCTTTATTTGTCATTATAGGTGGATAATCAGCTATCATTTCTTTATAGTGATCTTGACAATCTAAACAAGGAAGAACATCACCAATTACTTCAAAAAACTTACGATATTGTTCTTTTTTCATATATGTAAGATCTTCAGGATATCCTAGAGCAACATTATGTATAAAACCCCATCCAAATTTACCCCAATTTTTAGGTTCCATTTTACTATATAAAATGAAATAATTATAATATATTATGTCTAAAATAATCTGTAAAAATTGTAATAGTGTAGGACATACTTATAGAGATTGTCCTCATCCAATAAGCAGTTATGGTATAATTTGTTTTACAATAATAAATAATGAAATACATTATTTAATGATTCAACGAAAAAATAGTTTATCTTTTATGGAATTTATTAAGGGTAATTATAAATCTATGGATTTTTCAAAAATAAATACATTAATTCAATCTATGACTACTGAAGAACAATCTATATTAAACTGTGATAATTTTGATATTATTTGGGAAAAAATATGGTTTCAATCTAATAATAAAAATACAAAAGAATATATAGATGCTAAAACTAATTTTGATATTTTATCTCAAAAAAATATTTTAAAAAACATTTTAAACAGTAATAAAAAAAGCATTACAGAACCGGAATGGGGATTTCCAAAAGGTCGTAAAAAACAAAACGAAACTGATATTGAATGTGCATTACGTGAATTTACGGAAGAAACACAATATAAACCAGATACGATTACAATTGATGATTATAGTTTTCCATATCACGAAATATTTTTTGGAACTAATAAAATTATGTATAAACATACATATTATATTGGGCAATTTGTGGGTGATCATACTATTCCTAAGTTTAATAAACAATGTATGCAACAAATTAGAGAAATTAGAGCTATTAAATGGATGAAAAATAATGAAGTTTTAGATCATATTAATATTCATAATATTGAACGTATTGAACTTTTTAAAAATATTCATAATAATATTTCTAAACAATATTGAATTTTAATTTATTCTGCTTTTAAATTAAATGAAAAAAACTTTTAATAAAGATGATTGTTTAGAATGGTTTAAAAAACCAGAAGTAGATCCACAGTCAAAACGTAAATTAAAACTTGATGCTAAAACTAAAAATAGTATTGTTAATCAATTAAAAACACAATGTGATAAATATAAAGAAAATAAAATTAAACCAAAATCACTTTCATCTGTATCAAGCGAACATAAAAGTATTACTAAAAAACAAACAGTTAAAGTAAAAAAAGAAAGTGATATTAATTATATTAAAGAATTTGCAGTTCATACTGAAAAACCTTATAATGTTGTTGAAGATCTAGATAAATCTATGATTGATGCTTGCCCTAAAAATGTTTTTAATAAAGCATATTTTCAATACTTTGTAGGACAATATATTTCTAAAAGAAATAATTTTAAAAATCTATTATTATTTTATACAGTAGGAACTGGTAAAACTTGTGCGGCTATTTCAATAGCGGAATCTATATTAATAGGTCATAATAATTTTGAAGAACCGCCTATAATTGTTATTTTACCTAAAACATTAATTAAAAACTTTATGAATACTATATATGATTTTCATAATAAGAATATTAATCAATGTTCCGAAAATATTTATAAATTAAATAATTTTGATTCTACATTGCATTTAAATCAATTTATAAAACAACGATATAATATTATGACCTATGCTAAATTTCTAAAATATGATACTAAACTTGAAAATAAAACTATTCTTATTGATGAAGCACATAATTTACGTAATCCTATTGAAGATGATGATGATGATGAAGATGATGATGAAAATATTACTAAAGCAGAATTACTTAAAATATATTCAAAAGTTGAATCAGCAATTCAAAATGGTAAGAACAATAGATTAGTTTTAATGTCTGGAACACCAATGTTCAATAAAGCAAGTGAAATTAAAGATCTACTTAATTTATTATTAATAAATGATGGTAAAACTAAAATTAATAGTTTAACAAATGATGTATTAGCTGAACTTTCATCAAAGTATATTTCGTATATTAATAGCCAAAACCCTTTTGTATATCCTATTAGAATAAAACACAATGATGCTTCAATGAGAGATATAACACCTGATGGATTAATTCAAGTTAAATTAAATAATAAGCAAATTATTAAAAATACTGATAATATTATACATAGTGCTAAGTATATGAATATTGCATATTCACCTAAACAACATTTTACAAAAACCGAATTTAAATATAAATCTATTGGTAAAACTAAAGTTTTAGATCAAACTAATATATCTACATATGCTCCTAAAATTTCTAGAATTATTGATTATATTAACAACACAACAGGTATAGCAATTATTTATTCCAATTACATTGAATATGGTATTTTACAAATAGCTTTAGCATTAGAATATATTGGATATTCTCGTTATGTTGATTCAACTTCTAAAGATTTTAATTTATTGGATGATAACAGTGTTAAAAGAATACCTAAATTAAAATATGCTATTATTACAAGTGAAAATAATCAACATATAACTAATACGGGTAGTTCTAAAAATATTGAAAATATTATTAAGTTGGCTAATAGTGATCGTAATATATATGGAGATGAATTAAAATTGATATTAATTACTAAAAAAGCTAGTGAAGGTCTTTCTTTTTATAATGTTAGAGAAGTGCATATATTAGATCCTTGGTATCATTTTAACAGACACGAACAAATTATAGGAAGAGGTTTTCGTAGATGTAGTCATATTAAACTTCCACTTAATTTACGTAATATTACTGTTTTTGTATATTGTGGTTATTTTGAAGATGATAGTAATATTTCGGCAGATAAACACGCATATGATATTGCTATTAAAAAACTAATTGAAATTAAATCATATATATCAATAATAGAAGAAAATGCTTTTGATAATCGTATTAATGAAAAGTTAAATGTATTTCCAAGATCTTTGTTTAAAAACGTAAATCCTATTAACATTATTACTTCACAGCAAGTTGAACGTGAATATTTTTTAGGTAGTAATAAAGAATATAAAGAACCAATTGATAAAGATCTTATTAGTGATAATAATTTACGTTCTGAAAATATGTTTTTAAGTAATAGATATTCTACAATTATTAAAGATATGATTAAAGATAAAGATTATATTCCATATGAAGAATTATTATCAAAATGTAATGATAAAAGATATTTAGATTTAGCTATTAATAATGTAATTTTTCCAAATAAAATTGGGAATTATTTGCTAATATTTAACAACAATGGTATTCAAAAAATTATTGATCATCCTGATATTGTAGAACAAGAAATTATATTAGATGAAATTATTGTTAATAAACCTAAAACACCGATTAACAATAATAATATTATTGATAAATATGAAAAAGATTTTAACGATTTTGAATTATTATATAAATTTTTAATGTATATTGATAATACTAATTGGGATAATATAGCTATTAATATAATTAAAAACAACAAACAATATCCTAAATTATATAAACTTTTATCTGATAATTCTATAATTGTTAATAATAATTATTTTGATCTATTTAGTACTGATAATCCTTTACCTATAAAAGATCTTAAAGGTAATAATATTGATATTAATACTTTTAATTATGAAGAACAAATTATTAAAGATAAAAAGAAAATGTATGGTATTATATGTGTACCAAAAAAATCAAAAGGAGTTTTAGCTACAAACTTAATTTTTAAAATTGTTTCTGGTAATAATAAAGGCACAAAATGCGAAACACAACCAGCCGTAAATCTTAATAAAATATTAAATGAAGAAAGTAAAAATAAAAGCGATAAATGTATGAAAATAGCAAAAAAATTTTATAATGAAAATAATTTACTGATTATACCTTATATAAAAATGAAAAAATAATCTTTAATATTAAAATATGACTAAGATATTCAAAAAATATAAAATATGCACTTTAATTAATTTATCCATTTCACAAATAGCTAATAGCACTATAGATGATGCTATTTTAGAAAAAATACAAGCTAAATATGAAAATAAAATTACTAAATATGGATATATTAAAGCAAATAGTATTGAAATTATAAAAAGATCACCTGGAACTGCTATGAAAGAACATTTTAATAGTTCTTTTCAATTTAAAGCAGTATGTTATGCATTAATTTGTAATCCTTCTATTGATACAGTTTTAGAAGCTAAAATTGTATCTAGTAATAATGCCGGATTTAAAGCAGAAGTTAGAGATGATAATGATACTGATAAAGTTATTATTGATATTATAATACCTAGATTAACATCCGGTATTAAGCATGAATATGATATTGAAGATCTAAGTATTGGTAGTGATGTTTCAGTTAAAATATGTAGAAAGAGATATCATTATAATGATAATAAAATTGTTATAATTGGATTAGTTATAAATAATCCAAATAATGATAATACAGAAGAAACTGAAGAATTAGTTGATACAATTAATACTGAAAAGTCTGAAAAGTCTGAAAAGTCTGAAGAAGATAATTTTAGTGTGGATGATGGTTCTTATGAACAAGACGATGCTATAGATAGCAATGATGATAGTGATAGTGTAATTGATTTAGTAGATTTAAAAGAAGGTGATATTGGTATAGTTAATATAGAAACAGATACAGTTAATACAGAATCTGATGATGATGATGATGATAATGATGATGATTATGATTATGATTAAAAAATGAAGAAACTATATAGAAAAAATATAATAATACATTACAATATGGATATTAAAACTAAAATACATATTATTAAAAACGAAATAGTAAAATGTTCTATGTTTGAATATCAAGAAATATATAAAATTATTAAAAGCAATAATTCTAATTATTCAAAGAATATTAATGGTATCTTTGTTGATTTACAGCGATTAGATATCAGTGTTATAGATCAAATATATACATATATAATGTATTGTAATAAATTAACTAAAAATATTGATGCATATGAAGATATTAAAAATAATATTATTAAAACTAATTTTCAATCTTTAGATGATGTTGATGATATTAAAATTGAAAATATTGTTGATATTGTTACAGAAGAAGAGAATGTTTTACCTGTTATTAAAAACAAAGTTAGTTCCACAATGAAGTTTTATATTCTAAAGAAAAAATTAACTAAAACTAGTTCTATTTTTAATAATCAAACTGAAAATAAGTTAGATTATGATACACCATATAAGACATAAACTATATATAAGTTAATAATGGAATTACTTAAAAATAAAATTGATAAAACATCACAATGTGCAATGTTTTTTTCACATACTAAATGGATAATTTCATTGAATGATATTCAATGTGATACTCCCACTAGTTCTTATGATGATATACAATATTTTGGTAAAGATCCTAATCCTATAGGTGATATTAAAGATTTTATAAATGATATTAAAGATCCTGATGATGTTAAAGATCCTATATGTAATGTTAAAGATCCTAATGATGTTAAAGATCCTATAGGTGATATTAAAGATCTTAATGATGTTAAAGATCCTGATGATATTAAAGATCCTGATGATATTAAAGATCCTGATGATATTAAAGATCCTATATGTAATGTTAAAGATCCTATAGGTGATATTAAAATAAATAAAATTGAAAATAAAGATATAGGTCCATTAGATTTTTTTAAACAATCATTAGATTTATACGAAGATGATGATATAATTAAAAATAAATTATTTACTTTTATTTCAACCCAAAAAATAAGTAATAAATATACAAAAAAAGGAGTATCGATGATTATGGATGGTATTACTCAAAATAAATGGAATATATACATTTGTAAGCTATTTTCTTTTTTACTTGATATTTCATTTGAATATCGAAAACAAAATATATGTTATACTAATAATAGCAGATTTATTATTAAAAAATGATTTAAGATTATAAGATGACTAATATAATAAATGCATATTATTTTATTAGAAAACGACGATCTTAATTTATTTAATAATGCTCATCGATTCTTAGTTAATGGTGATTTTTCATTATCAACATCTAATAGTTTTCTAGAAATTTTAATAGACAATGATACATACACAATAACAGATGAAAATCAAATTAAAACTTATCGTAAAACAGGTATAATACCTAAAAACGAATATATAAAAAAATATACAACAACTGTTGAATCAGACAATATTAATGATGAATATGATTATCTAACTTCAATTAAAGAAATTAAAATAGAAGAAATAAAAGGTTTTGAAAATAGCATTACAGATGATATAAAACAATTTCAAATGAAAAAAGAATTAATTTATACAAATAAAAAAGTATTAGATTTGTATTATAAATGTGAGATAATTACAACAAGTAATCAACGTGATGTATCTTTTAAAGATATTTCATTAAATACTAAAAGTCCTAAATATGTTTATTCAATAATTTCTGATAAAAAATTGGATGAAGAACGTTATATACGCCAATTACATTTTATGCTAGATAGCAACATATTACCTTTAAGAAAAAACTATCAACAAAATATTCTTAAAGAATATATGACTTTAATACGATCAATATTTTCTAGTAATGCTAAATTAAATGATAATATTGTAATGTTTGCACCAAAACCGGCTACATTAGAGAAACATAATTTAGCATCTATTAAAGAATCTTATGGTATAACTACTTCAATTTTTGAGAATTATGCTGTAACAGAGAAAGCAGATGGATTGCGATTTCTATTATATATAAATAATGAGTCTAAAGCTTTCTTAATAGAAACCTCAAATAAGCAAGTTAGAGGATGTAATATAACTACAACCTTAAAAAATTGTTTGTTAGATGGAGAACTTGTATTATGCCAAGATCGTTTATTAAATAATTCCAAAGATCTTTTTGCTATATTTGATATTTATTATTATGATAATAAAAAAATTACACATTTACCATTATTGGACGATAATAGTGTTGAATCTCGATATAATTATATGAACAAATTTATAGAATCTAGTAGTAATTTTAATAGTCATGATATTATTGTTAAAAAACAATTAACATCAAATAATATTTTAAAAAACTGTAATGAAATTTTAAATAAAGAAACATATGATTATCATATTGATGGATTAATATTTACACCTACTAAAATACCAGTATTAGGTGCTTATGCAAATAAACCAGTAGAAGTTCATAATATTAATAGTTTAAGTTGGGATAAAGTTCTAAAATGGAAACCGCCAGCTGAAAATACAATTGATTTTATAGTAATTGAACAAAGTAAACATAAATTACATTCAGATGGTAAAGTGTATAAAGAATATACATTGAATGTAGTTTTTAATAGTATGGATATGGAACCTATTTCAGTTGTTAATGGAATAAAATATATGTACGAAACACAAAGAACAGTTAATAAAAATGTTTATTCATTAAGACAATTTACAATTGATGATATACCACAATCTGTTTATATTGAAATTGTTAATAATAAATGCTTTACACCTAAAAACGAAGAAATATTAAATAATTCAGTTGTTGAATTTGCTTACGATAATTCAATATTGATTTCAAATAAAAAAAGATGGAAACCGCTACGTATAAGACACGATAAAAATAAAATCTATAATTTTGGAAAAGGTGAATTAATTAAAACTGCAAATAGTTATTTTGTTGCTATGAATATTTGGCGTTCTATAACAAATGAAGTATCAACTGATATGATATGTGGGGATCAAGATTTAAATGTAAATATTAAAAAATATTTGACTGGTTTAGATGTTTATTATAAAAGATCAATAGCGTCAAATAATTTAATTTCTAGTAAAATGAATCAATTTCATAATCACATTATTAAATCAGATTTATATAAAGTAGCTGTAGATACTACAAATAAATCTTTATTAGAATTAGCTTGTGGTCAAGGTTCTGATTTAAACAGATGGATAGCAAATGATTTTACTAAGGTGTTAGGTATTGATTATACATTAGATAATATTACTAATGCTAGATCGGGTGCTTATAGTAGATTGCTTAATTTAAAAAAGTATTATAAACTTTATACCAAACAAATATTATTTGTAGCTGGTGATTGTTCTAAATCAATTAGAACTGGTAAAGCATCTGATAATATTGATATTGAAAGTAAAGAATTATTAAAATATATATTTGATAAAAATAAAAACGCCAAGTTTAATAAAATTGGAAGCTTTCCAACAAAATTTGATGTTGTATCGTGTATGTTTTCAATTCATTATTTTTTTGACAATGACGAGAAGTTAAATGGATTTATTAAAAATGTTGCTGAAAATATTGCTGAAAAAGGTAAGTTTATTTTAACCTTTATGGATAAAGATTTAGTAAAAAAAATATTAGAACCAGATGGTAAAGCAATAGGTAAAGATCCTGTATCTAATGCAACTGTTTGGGCTATTATACGTAATCCAGAATATAATATAAATACATCAGTTGTTTATAATCAAAAAATTGATGTATTTATTGAAAATACAGGAAGACTTATTTCAGAAAATCTTGTTGATTTTAACACATTAAAAGTTAAATTATCAAGATTTAACATTCAATTTGTGGAATCAGAAACATTTGAAGAATCTTTTAATAATAAAAAAGCTGAAATTAATAATATTCCTGAAAATAAGAGAACAAATCAACAAATAAAAGATAAAACTACAATTGATACACTTAATGAAGATGCAAATTTAAAAAGATTTAGTTTTTTAAATAGATGGTGTATTTTTGAAAAACGTTAGATCAATAAATTATTTAATATTGTTATACATTGTGATGATCTTGGTAATATATCATAACCAGAGTTTGTAGCAAAAAAATTAATTAATGCTATTATATTTTTCATAGGATTACTATAACATAAATAATAAAATATTTCTTTATCAGTTATCGTATCTTCAACATATATTGTTATTTGTTGTCTTCTTAATTGTGCTAAATGATATTGTAAAATTGGTGGTAATTTACTGTCAATATCTTTTGACATTTTAAATCTATTATATTGTTTAAAATAAACAGTAGTAGTTGTATATAAATTATATAATATATCTCTCATTGAAATCATTGTTGTATGTATCAAATATGTAGGATCTAATTTTTCACCATTATTATCTAATGGATAATCTATTTCTTTATTATAGGTCTTAATATAATCAGATATATGAAAATCTTCCATATTTTTTTGATATATCCATATCATATTACGCCATACATTTGGATAACCAAAATCAGTTTCTTCTTGAAAAATTATATTATTAGGTGTTATTTTATACCTTTTATTATTATATTCAAATATTAATCCATAAATATTATTCAATAGATAACCTTCTTTTAAAGTTATTTTTTTAGGATTTAATATACCAAAATCTAATGTTATATCTACATTTATCCCTGTATATTTTTCTTTTGTATCTAATAACATTATTTTTTTATAATTCTCACCAAATTCATTCGTATAATTTATATATTTTTTATTTTCATAATGTATAATACCAAATGTATATACAATGTTTTTATCTAAGTTTTGCATTAATTCTTCTCTACTTATAGGTAATGCTTCATTAAACATTTCGCCATATTTTTTTGTAGGATGGTTAAACTTTGAATAATCTATATTTGTGCAAGTATTTGTGCTAAATATCCAATTATTACAATAATAAGCATAAACTAAAGTTGAATCATATGCTATATTACATTCTAGAGTATCATCGTATTTATCAATAGCATCTTCAAATTTTAAAGTTTCAGGAGTGCTAGATGCTTTAAAAAGTATTACATTTGGTGAAGAAAAATCTAAGATCACACTACGACATTCATTATATAAATCAATATATGATTCAACATCTTTTCTTTTATAAGTATTATGTAATAATATTAAATTATTATTTGAATAAAATCTTTTTGTTTGAATTGCTGGCCAATAATGATTCTCACGTAATACTTGTAATAATGTATTATTCCAAGATATATTTGGTTGTTTAATTTCTTTTGTTTTATTTATAATATTATTAAGACTCATCATTGTCTTCATAAAATCATTATAGCTTTATATAAGATCATTAAAATTATTTAAGATCATATAAAATCTTTTAAGATTATACAATTATTTAAGATCCGGATGATATTTATTAAAAAATTTAGTGCTTATTTCTTCTGAACCGGTCTTAATATCTTTCTCTCCTGACAATACTTTACTTCTTTGCTTTAACATTGTATAAAATGCTTCTTCATCAAAATCCATATCTTTATCAGTAATCATTTTATATAAATGATTATATCGAGTTTTAAAATATTCATATTCTTCTTCTTTTATTTCATCTTTTCTTGATCTTATTTCTTTAACTGTTCTTATTATATCTTCGTTGCTTAAACCATCTACAGAAGACGAAGACATTTTATTTTATATTAGAATAATAAAAATGTCTGTTCTTCAATTCAGTTTCTTAGATTGTAATAAGAATGCTTTAAATAATATTAAATTAAAATCTCCTGATCCGGGTTTAGGTTTATATGCGGCTAATATTGCGGAAGATTGGGCACCACCTCATATTACTCCAACATCTTCTGAATATATGAAACAGTTTTATGCTAAAACTCATAATCCCGCTTATACTAGATTAGGTAATAATACCGAAGAAGAATCTAAATGTTAAAATATATCTGGTCTTTATTTTTTTCAATTATATCACATATAAACTTATATGTTTCATCAACTTGATCTATAGTAATTGCCCCTGTTATCAATATACTTCCACTCTCAAATACCGCTATTGTTATTTTCTTTATGCCGTCTTTAACATTAGCTTTTGATTTTACATTTCTTATATCATAATGTGTTGAAGCATCTCTTACATTATTTGCATTATTCCACCAATATTCAATTTTAACACCGGGATATGTTGATGGATCAAATCTTGCTATCATATTATAATCATTTATCAATATTGTATGTAAAGTTCTTCGTTTAATCGCAAAATTTGATGTATGTTCAATATCTTTAAATATCTTAAAATCTGTATTAATCATTAATATTTGAATATTTCCATATTCTAAATTATCAATATTTTCCAGTATTTTAATATTATTATCTTTAATTTCTTTTACAAGTTTTTCTAATGGTATTTTAATATCTTCAATAGTTCTACTACCTGTTATATGTAAACTACCATTTTGAAATACTTTAACATTTACATAATAATTATCTGCTAATTTATATACAAAAGATATTTGATTATCAAATGTTCTTTTGTGTTGTATAGTTCTTTTCTTTTTAATATAATTACCTCTTACTATTTTAGTTGTGCTATCTTTACTTTCAAATCTAGATGTATATACAAAAGTTTCTGCTTTGTCATCACTATTAATTGTTATATTGTTAAATAATTCAATTATATTAATATCCAAACGATCTTCATTATCTTTTATCAACAATTTTGCATTACTTGTTATAGTTGATATACGATATTTTGTTATATATAATTCCATTGTATTAACAATAATTAAAAGTTTATATCATTTTTTCTATAATATTCTTAGTATTCTTTTTATTATTAATATATGATGTATTTAATATTTCTGCTACAGATGGAACATAAGAATGTGGTGGTATATTTACCGCATAAAACTGATCTGTATTCTTATGAACACATCTAAATTCTTTAATATCCATAGTTCCCATAAATATATCCAATAATTCATAGCTTGGAGCTGGATTTATTGGTGTCTCATAACCATATGATTTTGCCATCATATTTATCATATTATTTATATCCCATACACGATCACTACGGGTATTCTTTGAAAAATTATATGCTGATGCACATTCAAAAGAGCAAAAATTACCATATAATGTATAATGATTTGTTAATGAATCATATTGTATAGGCATACCACATTCAAAATCATTTACACTGTGTCTACACCACAAACACAATGATTTTTTAAATGGTTCTTGTTGTGTTATTTCTGAAAAACTTTCTAAATTACCATTATCATAACCGGTAGGTTCTGCTATTTTATCAATATCATCTCGTAAATAACTATCAGTTAATGGTAGCCTTATAATAGTATTTTCATTCAATTCCGTATTACCTAAAATTTCATCAATATTCTTTTTTGTTGGTTCTTCTTTTGGTGCTTTTTTTCTAGGCATTATGTTATGCTATAATAAAAATAAGTGTTTATATCATTTTTTTAAATAGATTAGTAAAAAAATTATACTTATCTGCTATATCTTTTTTAATATCCAATGCTTCCGTATTTTGCAATTTATCTTTATCATTATTATATACGGTTTTTATACATTTATTTTTCATTTCATATACTTCACTCCTTAATGATGATATTGTATTTATTAAAATATATAATAAATATATTATTACAATAAAAATTATTAAAGTAAATACTTCCATATTTATCTTTTAAAATATATAATTAACTGAACTTAAAACCTCCCATACCACCTATTATTTCAAATATATTATATTGTAATATATACACATTTATATCAAATTCACGATTCTTTACCTCTTCGTTTATCTCCAACACTAATGACGTATTTATTGGAAATTTACCACCTGGATTATAATAACCCGTTGGTTGCCATTTTTCTGGATTTAAAGCAAACGAATAACAATATATACCCTCTTTTGGCACATTACTATGATGTATATACGGTTGGATTTTATTAAAAAATACTGCATCCTTCTCTTCTACACGCTCATTTGAACGATTCCATAATATTTTAGCATTTTTTAATATTTCTTTATTATCATATGTATATGTTGTTTGTAAATTAAAATTAGTTTTATTATTTGTATCTTTTAATACCCAAATCATCTCTTTTATTGGTGTATTTAGATCCAAATCTATTGTAGTTTTTATACTTGTTGTTTGTTTATCACGTTTTTGAACATTTTCTACTAAAAATACATTATTGCGACGATTTACTGTTATTAGTTTTCTTTCAGTTTCATTTAAATATACATATTGTGCTTCTATATGTGCATCTAAATCTAATTGTTCTGGTGCAACAAATGTATTTATTGTTATTGGATCTGGATGTATATTTGGACTTACATATGATCCTTTTGGTTTATCCTTTTCCTTTCCATTATCGTAGTTTTTATCATAAACTTGATATAATTTCTCTACGTCCTCAAACTCTATACTTAATATTACTTCACTTGTTTGAAGAGCACATAGAGGAATTGCTAATGCTGGATTTTTAGAAAAATAAAAAGGTAAAGGGATACCAATGCGTTTTGATTTTATCGCAGGATTTTCAGGATAATATTCATACGTTATTTGATTATTTTTTGTTATCGTTATTTGTTTATTTGATGTTCGGGGATTTAAAGAACTTGCTACATTTTCAGTTATAATATCATATTTATGTTTTTTTTCTGGTGGCATAGTAAGTTCATTCCATATTACCATCCATTCACCATACAATGTATTTATAGCTACTCCTTGACTTCCTACAAATAATTCGGCTTTTTTAATTAATAAAGTTGCGTAATTATCTACCCATCTAAATCTATAATCTTTATTTTCTGGTATATTTATTTCTGGTATTCTTACAACTAATGTTAGATTACTTAATAGATCACCGTGTCGTTCTATCTTTTTTATACATTTATTCTCTTTACCTAATGTAGGAACAGTAGTACTATCAAAACTTAATTTTAAATTATCTAAAGCAAAACGTGTATGACGTTTATATACATATTTAAAATAGCTTAATTGAGGTGTTAATGACAAATATTGATCTACTTGTCCTATTGATACTAATTGAATTAATGGTGCCACTGGCATTATTTATTTATTATATCTTTTACACCTTTAAACTAAAATAATTATTATAAAAAAATAAATTAAGGATTTACTTTTAAAGAGAACTTGGATGCTCATGAGATTTTATTTCTAAAGAAGCTTCAGTTTTTTCTGGACCATCGTCAAATGTTGATGTTGTTGGTATTAAAGCTGTTGATTTTTTACAACCTTCTTTAAATAAACTAACAATTTCTTTATCTTCTAAAGCATAATTGAAATACGTTAGATCTGATATTCCTACTTCGGTAGAATGACCATCTGTTCCTGTAGGTAAAACGGTATTATCTGCTGCGTCTTTGTATGTAGTTCCAATATGTAAGTCGCTATTATTAACTTTCATTGCTGTTGATTTTTCTGCTAATTCTCCATCTTTATCTAAATATGCATAACCATTTAAATATAGTTTTACAACTGCTTGATTTGAACTTACAAAAACATCATCATCTGGTGATGTTTCACTTACTATTATAGTTATCATATTCCATTGTTTTCGTAAATCATTTCTGCTTGCTAGTTCTTTAATACCAATTAAATTATTATCTTTATCTACCATATCTCCTGTGCAAATTTTGTCTCCTGTATTTGCACCTGCGTGAAATACATCTGGGCGTTCAATACTATTAAACTCTACTATTATTGCATCTATTTTATTGTTAGCATTAGTATCCAAACGAACTAATGGATTTTTTACTAAAAACCAACCTTTTTCTTCATTTGTATCACATCTATAAGTGCTACTATATTTAACTAACTGATCACTTCCTTTGTTAAATAATACTAATGTTTGAGTATTACTAACACTAGAAACACTCTCCGGAAAATATAACCAAAAGTTATAAGTATAAACTGAACCACCTTTTTGATTTATTGAAGGACTTAAATCAACATAAGTTCCTTTACTTTTATCTCGTGTATTAAATGTTACATTGTGTCCAATTTTATATTCATATACACCATCAAGTATTTTGGTTTTCTTTCTAATTGTTGTTGGGGTCATTATATCAAGTAATATTTCTCTTGCATTTTTATTATATATACCATAAGCTAATACACCCATTAAAACAATTAAAATAATTGCAATTATTATTTGAATTAATACATATATCATTTTAATTTAAGAAATAGATAAAAAATATATTAATCCGCTAACTTATAAAGTGGTGCTCTTACTCCATATCCTAGAGAAGCAAGAAGACCGTCAATAGGTCCTTCGCTATAAATATTATATATATCACGACTATTTAGATCATAATTATGAATACCTACTTTACTTAATAATCCATTAAAACCATAAGTAGCACTATTATCACCACCCACTATTAAACTACCTGTTGTATCTAATTTAAAACCTTTTAATATTGTACCATCTTTTCCATCAGTAGTAGATGAAGCTAATTGTGCATCCATATATAAACTTACAGTTGAACCTTGATAATCATCTGTTATTACTACCGCAATATGCACCCATCGTTGCATAGGTAAATAGTCAAATGATACTGTATTGGCTGGTTTGCCAGTAGTACCAATTTGATCAATATATTCAGGAGCATTGTTTACATCTGGATCAGTAGTCGGGAAACATATATGTAATTTAGAATTATTAAGAACAACAACAGGAGATTTGTCAGTTATATTACCTCCAGAACTATCATTACCAATTGAAAAGATATGTTTAGGTTTACCACCCGCATTATTAACATCATTTACATATACCCAAAAGGTGTAAGTTCTTCTAAGACCATTACCACTTGAAGGAAAGTTTTCAATCATAATAACACTTTTAACATTACCTTTAATAGGAAACTTAGTTTTCTCAATTATAATTGATTTTTTATTAAACACCGCATTAGCAATAAAATAATATACAACAGCAACACATATTACAGCAATTACAATTACAGCTATAAGACCATATAATACACTTGGATTACTTAACATTTCTGTTGCTTTTTCAATAGCAGCACTTGTTTCTTCACTAACTTTAGATACTGTATTAGATGCTATGTTTTTTACACCTTCTACTGCATTATTTGTCATCCCAGATGCTATATTTACTGCTTTATCAGCTTGTGATTCTTCTTCTTCTTCTTTTTGACGTTTGTCTTCAGGTTCTTCTTTATCCGCCATAGCTATATACCTTTATTATATCATAATAGATATTTTCTTTTCAACTTTTCTAATATTGTATCATCCATTTTAACAAAAGCTTCTATATAACTTAAATCTAACATAAATGCTCGATATTTATGTATAACCTTACGATTTATTTTTCGTTTTAATTGTATTGTAGTTTCTTCAACTAATATTGTAGAATTTTTAAGTAAATTAGAAGGTATATCTTCTATATAATTAACTTTAATATATATAATTATATCGTATTTAATATCTTCTAAATAAGACCAAAAACCTTTTTCATTTATTACATTGTCATTTATCATTATTAGCTTTTTTTTAGTTAAATTGTTAATACATTCAAGCACGGATACTCTTGTTGCCATTATTATTTTTTGATTTAATTCACTAAACCTTTCCACATATAATATTTCATATTCTATTAATTCTGTTTCATTAAAATCAATTGTAATAAAAGTTAATTTCGCCATATAACTAATGTAATTATATATATAAATAATATTAATATAGGTGTTAATAAATAAATAGAAAATAAAGATCTATTTTCATCAGCATATCCTATTGTTTTTAATTTTCCAGTTTCTTCAAACATTAAAGAAGGTTCAAACAAATATAATATACTTAAAATAACTATATAAATTAATAAGGTAATCAAAATTCTAAGCATTTTATTTATTATAAACAAATGATAAAGTTATTTATTATCTTGTTTATTATTATTTTATTCTTTTCGCTATTTTATTATAAATCTAAACTCATTGAACATCTTAATAATAAGAAATATTTCTTTTATATCTCCAAATCACCTAATTTATATTGCACACACAATATTCACGAAAGAAAAATAGGATATATATCAGATACTGATAAAGAGTTTATTACTGCTATTAGTAAATCTTATCGTATAAAACCATTTAAACTTATTAAATTAAATCCTAAAGTTCCTTTATTTGATAGTGTTGATTTTGGTATTGTATCAGTTGCTAAAGACAGTGATGTATTTAAAGTAATATCTGATTTTGATTTATTTATTTATTCATTTGATAGTATTGATATTGCTAGAATGAAAATATTTATGAAAAATATTAGAGAAGAAGAAATTAATATTAAAAGCTTTTGGAACTTTAATAAAAAAATAACTATTAAGAACACTACAACACCATACATAAATACTACTGAAAACTTTATTACTAGATTAAAACGTGATCCTGAAATAGAAGATCCTAAATACCATTGTTATGGTGATAAAACAAATATGAATAAACAATTATGTAATATGAAATATGATCCTTTTGGTAATCTTAAAGAAATAGAGACAATTTGGGATAAACCTTGTGAAAAAGATGAAGAATGTCCTTTTTATGGTAAAAATAAACAATATCAAACTGATAAAGGGAAATGTGTAGATCAATATTGTGAATTACCTATAGGTGTTAGAAGATTAAGTTATACAAAATATGATGATTCGGGTATTGTTAATAAACCATTCTGTCATAACGTAGAAGAATGTAATGATGATAGTGATTATATATTTGCCTAAATAATTACATTACATTAAAATAAAATTATGGAAACTATAATAAAAATTGTTATAATTTTAGTGCTTATTACTATTTATTTTATGACTATGAAAAATTGCTTTGAATATTTTGCAGTTTTACCTCATAATAATAAAATAAGCACTGCTAATAAAACAGATGCTTTAAAAGATCGTCATCCTATTGATAGTATTAACATCGATATTAATACACCTGAAAATTCTTATTATTATGAGTTTTCTAATGAAAAATATTTAGAACTATTAGTTGATATTTTTCACCCTTCTTCACCTGAAAAATATATTATTCTAAGAAATACAGAATGGGAAACTGAATTAACTGATTCTACTATCACAGCTATTTATAATAAAGCTTATCAATTTATTAGTAATAAAATTGCAGAAAATACACCTGATATACAAATAGTACACGATCTTTTAATTAAATATAAAAAAGATGAAGAAAAACACGAATATTTACTTGATATTGATATGATATTATATCGTAATTATAAATTAAATGGAAAACATATTAATTTCTTAGTTTATGTAAATCATACAAGAGAAAGAGTTATAGATATTAATATTAAAGGTATTGTAGGTGAAGATAAAATAGGACTTCATCCTATTGTTCCTAAAGAAACCAATGATGATTATGTTTCGTTTGAACCTATTGAAAAACTAATATAATGCTTGATCATTATTATCATCACCTTGATAATTTACAATAGGATCTTTATTTGTATCTATATTATTAGTATCATAATCATCATATGTATTTATAATACCACTTTTTTTTAACATAATAGCCACTTCTTTATATTCCGCATCTAAACTTTCTAATATATCTATTGCTTCAACTTTTAATTTTTCACGATAATTACTTATAGATTTATTATATTGTTCTCGAGATAAAATAACCTTTGATCCTAATTCTTTAATTTTATCGTATATTTCATTATTTTCTACTGAATTAAAATTTCTTAAATATTTTGCTGCTAAATATACATACATATCACTTCTTTTTTTCTTGAAATTACTGTCATTACAACAACTATTTTCTAATGTTGCAATTTGTTCATAATAATATTTTGAATCTTTTAAACATCCGGTTAATAATAAATGTTTTAAATTCTGCACAATTTTACATTTTTCTAAGATATAGTTTTTTAACGAAAATATTTCGGTTTTTGTTGATACATTTGCCATAAAAGAAGTAACACTATCTTCTACATATTTATTTAATTTACTTTGATCTTTTAAATATTCGTTTATTTCAGGATCATCTATTTCTATATTATAATCGTCTATATTATCTTCTTCTTCAGAATTAAAGTCTTCTATCGGTTGCTGTTTTATTTGTTCAGGTAAATAATTTTTAGCATTCCAAGTATTCTCGTAATTAATTGTATTATTCTTAAGCGAATATTTAATATCCTCGAACCATTTATCTTTATGCGAAGTTATATCGTTATAAGCTTCATAATCTTGATTTAATAATTGAGCACAACAACCTGATATGAAAGGATTAACTTTTTTAAGTTTTTTTGGAACAATATATTTTAAAGCATTTACAAAGTTTATATATTTTACATCATTATTTGATTCATTCGATTTCTTTAATTGATTTACTAAGTTTCTATAAAATTTAGTATCTGTTTTTTCTACTGTATCTTTAATATTATCGTATAATACTTGCAATTCATTTAATTGATCTTGACATCTTGGATGTTTTTTAATTAATTTTGATAATTTCTTTTCTATATCTTTCTCTGTTGTAAAATATTCATTATCTGTTATATTTTTAAAATATTCATTATCTATTATATTCTTAAAACAACATATTATATACGCATATATTGATTTGGATTTTGGAAAAATTACTTTGCTATCAATTATATTAATTGGTTCTGTAAATTCATTAAATATATCATCACATTGTTCGCTTAATGTTATATCATCATAATTATTATTATAATAATTACTTTGTAATGTTACATATAAATAAAATAAAGCACATTCCGTTTTCTCAGTATCATTAAAAAGTTGCATATATTCTATCATATCATCCAAATTTATTTTTAAATCTTTACCTAATTCGTTTATTAATGTTTTTAAAAATATATTCTTATTATCTTGGTCTATTTTTGTTGTTTCAATATTTGGTCGCAATATATTACCCATTTCAATATAATTATCATCTATGTTATTTTCATCTTCATTATCTATTATTTCTATAAACTCTTTAGGAAACTTATATTCATTGTTAAATACTTTATCTATCGTATTACATATGTTTTTAACTTCTATTATTTCAGTATCTTTATTGTTTTTCAATTTTGTAAAGATTTTTATTAATCTTTCAATCTCTATTTTTTTTAAATAATCATTTGCATTTTTATATACATCTTCAATATCTATACTATTATCTGCTATGTTTTTATACAAATCTGTTAAATTGTTAAATATATCAGTTGCTTGTGGTGAATTAAGATTCTTTTCAGATAAATAATTTAATATGCTACTTATATTATCTTCTGTATAATTTTCTAAATTATCAATTATATATTTATTTATATCATCATCCCAAAATACTATATTTTTCGCATTTAATACTGTAGGTTTTATTGCTTTTTCTTTTTTATCAGCAAGTTCAGGTATTTTATCATATTCTTCGTCTGTCATATTTTCAATATTTTTACCATAACGCCTCATCATATCATTAACATAATCAAAATCATTATCTTTAAAAGTTAAAGGAATATTACTATTTATTTCTTTAGGTATTTGGTGTAATTTAGAATATAAACTTTCATTTAATGATGTTTTATATAATTGTAAAATTTCAAGTGTCTTAAGATCATCCGGTATTGTAGTTCCTATTTTAAATTGCCTATCTGTATGAATAACATTAATAAAATTATCAATATAACTTGATTCAAAATTAAATGGATTATTAAATAAAGATTTTAATAAATCTTCTTTATTTTGAAAATTATTTTTATACATTTTCATATAATTTTCAAATAATCTTTCTTCATATTCAATATCATCTATTAATGTATATATATCTTCTAAACCTTTTGGTTTATTTACTAAATAATCATCTACATAATCATCTACAATGTCCTTTGATTTAGCTTCATTATCAAAAAATTCATTAAAATAATAGTATAAAGCATCTTTTGAAAATATATTTATAGCGTTTTCCAAGGTTGGTATATATTTAATTGAAATTTTTGGTAATTCATCTTCCATATTTTATTCTATTGTTTTATAAAAGTTTCTGTACTTGTTCTTTTATTAATTGTAATTTATTTTCAATTATTTCATTACATATTATTCCTAAAAAGTTTATATATTCTTCTTTACTTTTAGCATCTTTTAGTGTCATTCTTATTGTTAAAACTTTATCTAATGGATGTTTTACTATATAACCTATATAAGTGCAAATACAATTTTCAACAGTTTTTTTCTTAGATATCACATAATTATCAAATATATAAGATTGTATTATATTTCCAACTGTATCATTTTCATCAGGAATACTGAAATCATACGTTTCTTCATTATTTTCAAATTGGTCTATTGTTGATTTATCAATTAATATAGATAATTTACTTATTAAAATATCAATTGCTTTTAATAACATATATTTATGTGATATAGTATTATTAATAATTTCAAATTCTAATACATATTCACCTTCATTATAATCTTGCTCTTGTTCTATAATACTTTTTGTATTTGTAAAAGGCACTTTAGGTTTATTATACACTGTTGATCCTGATACTATATTAAAAGAAGCATTCTTTCTGCCAGTTTCTTTAACAGCTTCCGCTTTTAAGTGTAAACATTCGTTTTTACGTAATTTAGTAATTGTAATATATGGTTTTTTAAAGAAGTTTGGAACTTGTTTGTTTTCCATAGTAACAATAAGATCTTGAGTGGTAATTATTTTTATATTCTCAGCACAACTAACATTTAATTCAATTTCTAATTTATGTTCGCCTAACATATAGTTATCATTATATTTTTCACTTACATCTAATGGTATTAATGCTATACGATTTGTTATAATTTCATTATTTAACACTGTAGTATTTTCTATAATATTTACAGTGGTATCAATACCATTCCCTATAAATCCTAAAATTGGAATATCCATTAATAATATACGTCTAATACCATTTAATATTGATAAATCAATATCTGCTGTTTCAACAGATATTCTATTTAATTTTTTATCATAACTGAAATTACTTAACATTTATTTTAATGATATAAATAAATCATTTTTATATAAAACTGTATTCCTATTAATACTATTAAAAAATGTTATTATTTTATAGCGATCAATGTAGTCATTGCACTATGTTAATAGAAACATTAAAGACATTAGATAAACAAAAACTAGTTAAACTTATATCAGTTGATTATTTAAAATCAAACCAAATTATATTTGATGTAAGAATTACACACGTTCCTGCAATGTTATTACCGGATTTTAATAAAATTATATTTGGTAAAGAAGTATTTGATCATTTACTATTACCTGGAAAAGGTGTTTTGTTAAAACCTAGTAATACAAACTTACAATCTACAAATGTTTTAGATGTATCTGAACCTTCTGGTATTGATTCATATATTTCTCAAAGTTATGAAAATATTGATGATAATGATAATTATCTAACCGGACCAGTTACTATTTGGGAAAACTTGGATGAAAAAACTAATGTAATACAACCTGATATTAAACCAATTGGTAATACTGATACTGAAAAATCGCATAAACAATTACCTAGTTTAGCTGAAATACAAAAAATGCGTGAATCCGCACTTCATTAAAAAAAGTTTAGATATAAAGATATTCAATAAATATATTAAGTAAAATGACAACTTACGTATTTAATCAATATTTCCTAACATTTATTAAAACTGTTAAAAAAAATGCTAAACCATTAAAAGAAAAAAAAGCGGTTGCTAGAGATATTTTAAACAAAATACACGCATTTTATAGCACATTTGATAATAAATCTAAAGATTATATTGAAGCCTATTCAACCGTTTTTACTGATTTTATTTGTAATCCTTTAGTTGAATGTAATAAAGAAGAACTTGATAAATGGTTTGAAGATAACGAAACTCTTAACATTCTTAACAATATTCCTATTAAAAATATTAAAGTTGTTTTTAAAAAAACTACAGTATTACATCAATTCTTATTAATATTTCATTTGTTTAAAAATACCGATTTAACCGAAGATAATATTAAAAATATTATGGAAAAACTTAAAGGCACTAGCACCATTGAAGATGATCTTATCCCTGAAAAATATCGCAAAATAGTTAATCGTATTGGAGAACTTGCTATTGAAAATAAAACTGGTTTTACTATGGAAGATATTGAAGATACTAGTATCGGTAAGTTAGCAAAAGAAATAATGGAAGATGTAGATATAGAAAAAGTTAAAAAATCTATAAATACCGAAGGTGATATATTAGGTGCATTATCTGATCCTGATAACGGTATTGGTAATTTAATTTCAGATGTTAGTCAAAAAATGGCAACTAAATTAAAAAGTGGAGAACTTAAACAAGATGCTCTATTAAAAGACGCTCTTAATATGGCGGGTAAATTACCTGGTATGAATGGCGGAGGTGGAGGTGATGGTCCGGATATTGGAAACATTATGAAAATGATGTCTGGAATGATGGGTGGTGCTAATATGCCTTCATCTCGTTCAATGCAACGTAAAATGGACAAAAAAACTAAATTAAAAAAGAAATTAGATAGTAAAAATAAAGAATGAGTATTTTTTGGCTAAATGATCCAACTGTATTATTTCAAGAAATACCTGATAAATTTACATTTATTGATAAATTAAACTTTATATTTTTAGGTGGGGTAATATTAAGTATTATTTTAGTTTTACTTAACAATTTTGATTTATCTTATTTATCTTTAGCTCTTATAGTTGCTATTATTACTTTCGTAATTTATCAACATAAATATGTTTATAATATTGAAAACTTTAAATCTAATTGCGTTATGCCTTCGGTCAATAATCCTTTTATGAATCCTAATGTTTTAGATACAACATATGCCAAACCTTGTGCTGTTGATAATGCGATTTTAAATACAAATTTTTATACTAATACCTTTCGAGATGTTAATGATTTTTATGAAAGAGGATTATCTGTAAGACAATTTCATACTGTTGCGGGTAAAACTATACCTAATGATCGTGATAGCCTTATGCAATGGTTATATAATTCAAATGATAATAAAAAATCCTGCAAACAAGGTAATAGTTCTAGATGTATTAAAAATATCAATTTAGATAGAGATGATTTAAGATTTGTTGGTCAATCTTCATAATATATTTGTTAATAATAAAATGGATGCTAAAGATGAAGAACCACATCAAATAATTGCAAGACAAATTCGAGCAATTATGGCAGAACTTGATAACATTGAAAGTAAATCAAAATCATCGCCTGTTAGTAGTATAAAATCCATACCTGTTAGTAGTATAAAACCCATTTCTGCTAGTAGTATAAAACAAGAAGCTATTGATCCAGATGATAGACGTATTATATCGCCTGGTAATTTAGGTGCTGTAACTGGAGAAACAAATGAAAGTATAACAACTGCAATAATTCAAATACTTGATGTTAATAATAGAAACCATATTAAAAAATTAAAACATTTAGCAAAACTTTTACATAAAATAGAATATTTTAAACAATATAATTTTTCATACATATATAAAATTTTAGTTTGGATTGCTTTGCGTATTTTAATTGATTCAAAAAAAGCTACGCTTGTAGGTTATGATGAATATAGTAAAAATGTTAATGAACAAATCGAATCCAGTGTTGGGAATACTCATAAAGACTCAGTTATAAATTTTTTGACAATTAAAAAACCATTTTATAGAATAATTACTTATGATCAATTATTATATTTATTTAATGGATATGCCAGCGTATTACGATTACAAGAAGTTAAAAAAACAAAAAAAAAAACAGCAAACGCTATTCATCAAATTGTTATAGATGAAACAAAGATTACACATAGTAAAACTGTATCAATATTAACTGTTTTAAGTAGTTGTTTAACACGTAGTATATTAATGGATAGACGTATATACAATAAAATACAAAAAGCAATAGATAAACTAAGAGCCAAAGATACTACAAAAAAATAAATATATAATTAGAATAAATGTATAATAAAAACTGTGATATTTATAATGATACCTGTTGGATGGAATCCAAAGATATTAAAAATCAAAATATAGATGAATATATGCATTATAATACTAATTTTGTAGAATGTAAAGATCCTAATGTAAGAATGCCTACTTATTATGTTGATCACGTTAATTTAAGACCTGCTCCTCATCCTAATGTTGCCAATCATCCTGATAGTTGCTTAATCGATCACGAAAGTCAATTAAGAAATGATAAATCTAAACAAACACGAGATAGATGTAATATACAATTATTTCATAGAATGTTTCAAGCTTGCCCTAATTTACGTCCAGGTGTAGGTGATCCTACTAAAGAATTAGATGTTTTATCTGGTTCTAATAGTTCGCATATTTACGATAAATGTAATGAAAAAATAATGGAAAAACAAACCTATCACCCTACACCTATGTTAGATTGTGTATCTGAAATACAAAATGTTGATCATATTGTTCCACAATGGGTTAGAGGTGGTGAAGATACCCGTAATTATTTAAATCGTAAAAAATTTTTAGAAAGATGTAATTAAGTTGAGTTTCTACTTGATGCTATTACTTACATAGAAAGATCACTATTATAAATTATTTTAAACTTAATTAATTTAAGTTTTTTACAAAGAGCTGAATATTTGTTAAGATAAACTAAGTAATTCTTATTCTTATAAAGTTTATCTATAATTTTATAAGTTATTTTTTTATTGATAATGTTTCTATTTTCATCTGTAATTTTACCACTAACTTCATAATATGTATTATCAATATATATATATATAGATTCGTCTTTTACATCTGTTCTTTTATATATTACGTATTGCGTTTTATCTGTGGTGTGTTCCAATATTACATTAGTTGTCTCATATTGAATATTTGATTTCTTTTCAGGGCTGCTGCTGCTGCTGCGGACGACACCATTATTTCGTGGTGATTTATATGCTGAATTTATACTGGATGATGAAGTAGAAATATTAAATGTAGTTGATTTATTTTTATGAAAAAGTTGTAAGTTTTTTACACTTTCAGGTAAAAGTGAATCATCAAGTTGTAATTCTTTAAATCGTTTTATATCAGGTATGTTTTTAAATTTATATTGTATAAGTTCATTTACAGAAATATACACTTTACAAATATAATACACACTAATACCTGTATTCATTTCAATAGGTTTCTCATATCTAAATGCACAAGGAGTTGTAAATAATAATAATTCTTCTTCAAAATATAGTGTATTTTGACCTAAAATCTTAAAATCTATAAACGGAACACCTTTATCTAAAGTTATTTCATATAATATATGTGATTTCTCTACTGGTAATTGTCTATCCATTTCCATAAACCCCATTGCTATCATTTTATTTCGCGTGATTGATATAAATTCTCTTTCATGAAATTTATCAGTTGTTTGTAAAGATATGTTCATACCTCTATAAAATACTACTGATTGTTCGGGTTTAAATATTTCATCTGTATCAAATTTATAATGTGTTATAGATGGTTGTTTTTTACTTTCATTATGTATATATCTTGCTAGTTCATTTTTAGCAATAATATATTTACCTCTATCATTATTATAATATTTAAAATAATTTGCAAATTCAGGTGGTATTTTACATATATTTTGTTCTGGTTGTCTACTAACTTTTTTGAAATTTTTATATTTATTTAATTTTGGATAACTAAAATCAGCAGCGTAATAATAAAATTGCTCTAAATAATATTTTTGATTCTCTACTACATTTATTATATATTTACGTATATCTTCTTTTGCAATATTAAATTTAGTAGTCCATTCAATTGCATATATAGAATCACAAATTTTTACATTACCTTTAAATATAATTATTTTATAAGAATTTTCATTAAATGCAATAATTATTTTATGATTATCAACAGATCTTATTTTTATAAAATATTCATAATTCTCTAAATATATATACGTTGATTGCATAACTGATTTTTTACATAATTCTATTTGGCTTGATTCTATTTGGCTTGTTTGTTTATTCCAATATTTATAATAAAAATCAGATTGATATAAATATATTGTAGTTAATTGACTATCATTAAGTTCTTTTGATTTTATATTTTGTAATCTAGGTTTTGAAATATATTCAGCAGTATTTGTAAGATTAAATTTTATAGGTTTTGATTGTCTATATTCTTGTAAATATGATAATTTTTCATATGTTTTATTAGATACTACATATGATTGGCGTTTATACTTTATTTTTTTATACAGTTTATTTATTGCAGTAATACCTGGTTCTACATACCTTTCATATTTATCATTAAAAGGTGATATCCATCGCACTTTATAAAATTCAGTTACGTCTACATCATCGTTTTCTAAAAGATTTAAATTCATTTATTTAAGTAATATAAAAAATTATATTAGTATGTTCCTGAAATATTTGTTGATTGTGATGAATTTGAGTTTTTAATTGATATCATTTTAACCAAATGGAATCGTAGTGGTGAAGATACTCGTAAAAATTTTTAGAAAAATGTAATTAGTTTATTTATTTATTTATTTATTTTTAATTACCATCATATCAAGAAATTAGTTGCTATATCTATTCTACTATTATTGGTATCTGTCTGCTCTATTTTTTATTCTTCTTTCTGCTCTTTGTTTTCTTCTTTTTGCTGCTGCTTCTGCTCTTTTTTTTGCTTCTGCTTCTGTTTCTGCTTCTGCTTCTGCTTCTGCTTCTGTTTCTGCTTCTGCTTCTGTTTCTGCTTCTGCTTCTGCTTCTGCTTCTGCTTCTGCTTCTGCTTCTGCTTCTGCTTCTGTTTCTGCTTCTGCTTCTGCTTCTGCTTTTTCTGCTTTTTTTTTTGCTCTTTCTGCTTTTTTTTTTGCTCTTTCTTCTTTTCTTCTGTTTCTTTCTTTTTCTCTTCTTGCTTTTATTTCTGCTTTTGTTTCTTTTATCATAAATTTAATTAATTTAAGTTTTTTAAAAATAGGCGAATATTTACTAAGATAAACAAAATTATTATAATTACTTGTTATAAATTCATAAGTTATTTTATTTGTAATTTGTTTTTTATTTGTATCTTTAATTACACCACTAACTTCATAATAATTGCTATCAATTTCAATATATACAGATTCATCTTGTATATTTGTTCTTTTATACACTATATATTGCTGTTTATATATATCATCTTCTAACATTACAGTAGGTTCTATATTTTCACCTAAAGACAATTTAAATGATTTTGAATCAGTTGTTTGTTTTGAATTTATTGAATTTATTGATGATTGTGAAGAAGAAATATTAAATGAACTAGAAGATTCACTATTATCAATAAGTTTAAATTCTTTAAACCTTTCTATATCTGGTAAATTTTTAAATTTATATTGAAAGTCTTTATCTATAGATATAGATACTTTACAAGTAAAATATGCACGTGTGCTGCTTTCTAAAATAGGTTCTTCATATTCAAATTTACAAGGGGATGTTAATAATAATAATTCTTCTTCAAAATATAGTGTATTTTGACCTAAAATCTTAAAATCTATATATGGAACACCTTTTTCTAAAGTTATTTCATATAATATAGGTGTGTGTGTAATTACCGATGATAGATCCATAAACGCTAATGCTATATTTTTATCCCTTGACATAGATACAAATTCTTTTTGTTCAAATATGTTATAATCTGTTGTTGTTATATTCATTCCTCTGTAAAATACTATTTCTTGAATAGGTTCAAATATTTCATTATTTATAAATTTGTAATGTGTTATTGTTGATGGTTTTTTTTTATTTGCATTATATATATATTTAGCTAGTTCAGTCTCAGTAACAATGTGTTGAATAGAATTATTTTTATATAATCTATAATGTTCTCCGCTAGTAAAATCAGTTTGTGGTATTACAAATAAATTATTTTCATTTACCTCAAATGAATCAACTTTTTTAAAATTTTTATATTTATTTAATCTTGGATAACTAATTTCGGCAGTAATATAATAAAATTGATCTAATATATATTTTTGATGAATTATTACTTTTTGAACAAAATAATGCATCTTATTTTCGCTTAAAACAACATCTCTTTTCTGTAGTATTTCATGTATAGGTTTTGTCATATTAAGAGGTAAAATTGGCTTGTTAGTATCTTTGGTTTGACGATATAGTTCTATATGTTTGCTTTCAAGAACATTGCCTTTTATATCAGCCCAATTAATTGCATATAAAGAATCGCAAATTTTAACATCATTACTTGATATTATTTTAATTTTATAATTATTTTCGCCAAATAAAATAATAACATAGTATGATTTGTTGAAAGAATCGCTTGTTATAAAAAATTCGTAATTTTCTAAATGTCTGTAATATTTGCTATTTGATTTTAAATTTGCTTTTTTATCTAGTTGTATTGGTTTTTTTAATTTATTTGGGTTATTCCAATAGTCATAATAAAATTGAGATTGATACAAATATAATGTTGTTAGTTGGCTAGTTGTAAGAGTTTTTGATTTTATTTTTTCTAAATTATTTTTTGAAATATATTCATTAGTATTTGTAACATAAAAGTTTATAGGGTTAGATATTGCACATAGTTTATTATATGTTTTTATAGATACTAAATATAATTTTTTTTTATAACTTATTTTAATGTATTTTTTATTAATTGCTGTAAGTCCTGGTTCTACATATCTTTTATATTTTTCATTAAAAGGTGATGTCCAATTTACTTTATAAAACTCATATGTTGGTATTTTAACGTTTTGTTCAAAAAAATGTAGTTTTTTTAAATTAACAATATCCATTTATTTAAGTAATATAAAACTTTATATTAATATGTTCCTGCAATATTAGTTGCTGATAAAGCATGTGTTGATTGTGATAAATTTGAAATTTTTACAATAGTTTTTTATACATCTTTTATCTAATAAATTTTCATTGTTATAACTTGCATATAATGTAATTACAGGTATTCTAAGACCATTTATTGTTTCATATTCCATATTTTCTTTATATTTTTCATCAATTTTAATACTATACCTCGTGGTAATATAATTTCATCTTCTGGTAATACAGTTATTCTTGAATTATCAATATAAGGCACACCTTTACATAATATAAAACTTTTGTTGCAAATTCTTTAGCTATTTCTATATTTTTTGATACAGATATAAATTCATTTATAGTTCTGCTGAAACTAATATTATTAAACAACTATCTTTTTACCATACCTCTATATAACACTTTATTTGTGCCTTTGCTTATTTTTGAATAATACCCTAATATGTTGTTTTATTTTATCATCGTCTATTGACGAAAAATTAGTAAGTGGTTCAAATAATAAAGGATATATTGCTATATTATAATAAAAAGTTAAACGTAAATATAAAAAATAAACCAATAATTCATTTATTAAAGGTAAATTTACGTATTTAACTTTACTATTAAAAATGTGTTTCTTTAATAAAATATTATTGATCTTTTTACATTTTACATATGTAATATTATGATTAATAGTTGCAAGATCATAACCAGTTAATTTATTCTTATATTCAAAAACTACATTGTTTATAGTTGCTTGACTGAACCATACATCATAATCAACATATTCAGCATTTATAATATCATATACCTGTTTATTAGAAGATATACTACTAATACTTTTAGTTATCTCAGAAGGTAAAGGAAAATAATTTTATTGTTGCCATTTTAACTAAACTATATAAAAACTTAATTAAAACATTTAAATACAACTAAGAAAGATGTCTGAAACCTTTTCATTTGATACTGATATTTCAGCTCTACTTAAACTTATTATCAATAATTTTTATTCCAATAAGGATATATTCTTAAGAGAACTTATTTCAAATGCTAGTGATAGTATTGACAAATATAATCATTTTTGTATTACTAACAAACCTGACAATAAAGTAGATAATTGTATTACACTTTTACCTAATAAAGAAAATAAAGAATTACATATTATTGATACAGGGATAGGTATGAATAAAGAAGAACTTATTAAAAATATAGGAACAATCGCTAGTTCAGGAACTAAAGCATTTATGGAAAAAGTTAAAGATAGCAACTTAATTGGTCAATTTGGGGTTGGGTTTTATTCTGCGTTTTTAGTATCTAAAGAAGTTTCTATTATTACTAAAAAAACAGATTCTGGATATTTTAAATGGACATCAGATGCTGGAGGACAATATGTTATTGAAGAACTTACTGAAGATAACCTTAAAGATCATATTCATCCTGATTATAATCTTACACAAGGAACTATTATTAAATGCTTATTAACCGACGAAGCTTTAGACAAATATACTGATGTTAATAAATTAAAATCCATTGTAAAAGAACATTCTCAATATATTAATTATCCTATTAAGATCTTCATTAAACGTGAGGAAACTAAAGAAGTTGAAGACGAAGAAGCATCATTAGAAGAAGATGTAACTGTTACTGATGGAACTTCTAATGTTGATTCATCTAATTTAGATGATGTTACTATTGAAGATGTTGAAGAAAAACCTAAGAAAATGAAAAAAATTACTGAAACTGTTAAAGAATTTCAATTAGTAAATGAACATAAACCTATTTGGACTAGATCAAGCAATGAACTAAAAGAAGAAGATTATTATGCTTTTTATAAGTCTTTAACAAATGATAATGAAAAACCTTATACTTATAAACATATTAGCGGTGAAGGACAAATAGAATATAAAGGCATTTTGTATTTACCTAAAAAAATTAAGAATAATGTATTTGAAAGAGGTGTAACACAAAATAATATTAAATTATATGTTCGTAAAGTATTTGTAAGCGATAATAGTGCGGTTTTATGCCCCGAATGGCTTCATTTTATTTCAGGCATCGTTGATACTGATGATCTACCTCTCAATGTATCACGTGAAATATTACAGGAAAATAAGGTTATTAAAGTTATTAAAAAAGCAGTTGTTAAGAAAAGCATTGATATGTTAAAATCTGCTATGAATGATATGGATAATTATCTCAAAATCTATAAGACTTATCAAAAAAATATTAAACTTGGTGTTTATGAAGAAAGCGGTGATCGTGAAAGGGTTTCTGATCTTTTAATGTTCTATTCGGCTAATTCACCTGATAAGATGATCACATTTGACGATTATATTACATCTATGAATGAAAATCAAAAACATATTTATTACATTGCAGGAGATAATATGGATATACTTAAAACATCTCCATTCTTAGATAGGTTCAAGAAAAATGATTTAGATGTTCTATTTATGACTGATCCTGTTGATGAATATATGTGTCAACGACTTATGCAATACAAAGAATGCACTTTAACCTGCATCACCAAAGGTGATATTGAATTACCTAATACAACTGATGCTGATAAAGAACTTATTAAAAAACAGAAAGAAGAATATAAATCACTTTGTGATTATATCAAACGTCTTTATACCACCTTTAGTGAAGTTAAAATTACTAATAAAGTATCTGAATTACCTTGTATAGTATCTTCACCCGAAAATGGTTTCTCGGCTAATATGGAAAAGATCATTAAATCGCAAACATTAGGACAAACTGATAATACTAATGCTATGTTAAATAAAAGAGTGTTGGAAATTAATCCTCTACATCCTATTATTAAGAAAATTAAGAATATTAATGATACTGAAGAATATAATTCATTGAGAGATCTTCTTGATCTTGTTATCAATAGTGCTTTATTGTATTCCGGATATCAAATTATCAAACCTGTTGATTTTTCTAAAAAGGTTCTCAATGTTGTTATGCTTGGTATGGATATTAATGATGATGAAGAAGAAGAAGTTGCTACTGATAAAGATCCTTTCAACAATGTTGAAACTATTGATATGACTAATGTAGATTAAATAATATTTATCTATAATAAGAAAATATGAAAAATGTTATTTTATTATTAGTATTTATTGGTATATTAGTTATAGTTCAAGGTTATTATGAAAATAAAATTAGTAATGTTAAAAAACAACAAACAGTTGTTAAATATGTGCCTTTACACACATATGAAGGAAAAATGAATGGAGCTGAATCAATTGATAATCAATTTAAAAGTTCTTTCGAGAAAATTATAAATATAGAGAATAAAAATGTATAAACTATTTACATCTACTCCTATTGAGTTTAAAAAACACTGTATGGTGTTTAATACTAATAAACAAGAAGAATTAAATATGTTAGTTGATCTTCGTGATAAATATATTACACATATATCATCTAAACGTAAAGACTATGAAGAACACTATGCAGAATATTTAAGACAATCTTCTGATACCAATGATTATATTGAAAGAGTTAATTTATTTAAAACATATCCTTTTAAAAAACCTGAATTTGATATTTATACTTATAAAAATTATTTTGAGTTAAAAGAATTAAATGAAGATTAATACAAGTTTTGAATTTCAATTTATACCTTTTATTTTAGCATTTATTATTGGAATTATTTACATTGTTGTTACAAATAATACCAAAGAAAAAATAGTTAAAACACCTACACCTTTTTCCAATAATCTTTATTCAGATTTTGATGGAGAATGTTATAGGGTTAATGTTGTTGAAACAGAATGTAATGGCAATGAACAAGAGTTCAATTTTGCTATATAAGTTTTAATATTATTTTTATGTTTTTTAGTTAGAATACGCTAATCCACCCATTCCACTTAATATACGTAAAACATTGTAATTTACAGCATATACAAATAATTCACCTGGTTTACTACTTTTAACTTGTAATTGTGCTGTATCTATCCTCGACATATTTAATGTTCCTGATGGTTGATGTTCTTCGGGTTTTAATGCAAATGAATATACATTAATACCTTGATTGACTGGTATATTATTGTGATGTTGATAAGGTTGAACTAACGAAAAATACTTTCCATCCCTTTCTGCAAAACGATCATTTCCGTTTAATTGAAGTTTAGCTGTTGTTATTAGATTATCTTTAATTGTATTATTGTCTGCGGCATTTGTAAAGTTATTCCAATTTACATTACAACCTGTTATATCTGGTTCAGGTCTTACTGCCCATATAAGTTCTTTACAAGGGTGATTAAAACTTAAACGTGATGCTTTTACTGTATTTGCTGTTATAGTTTCTGTTCCTGTAAATTGCAATTGTTCGATAAGATATTCGTGCGATAATTGAGCAAACCTTTTACGTTCGTCTGTATCTAAAAATATGTAATCAGCCCATAATGTAGCACTAAATGATTCGAAATCTTCTTGTGAATCTTGAACGGTTATTGTAGAATCTGAAGCAAGTGCATCATCTTGGTTTGTTGCTCTGATATTTTCCATTGAATTAAATTCTATATTAACTTTAACTTCGTGGTATTGAAGAGCTATTAGCGGTAATGCTAAACCAACATTACGACAAAACCAAAATTCAAGAGGAATATATAAATCTATTGTTTTGTCTTTTAATTCAACTGATTTATTTGCAGAATTACCACCAACCATTTCATAATATCCTTCTTTTTTACCTTGATCCATTGTAAGTTCATTCCAGATATACATCCATTCACCATATTGTTTATCAATACGTTGTCCTCCTATCTCAAGTTCCGTATGTTTTATCATTCTATAACCATAAAAAGGTTGAAGATATATTGCAGTTGATCCTGCTACTGCTTTTATTTGTAAATATAATTTATGTACTAAATCACCATTACGAGAGATTTGACATGTTACACGATTACCTAATTCAGCATTTCCGTTAAAAGTTTGTTGTATAGATTCTAATGAAAAATTAGTATGACGACGATAAACTACTTTGAAGAATGTTATTTGTGGATTACCTGTAAGATAAACATCTTGAGCACCATATGCTACTAGTTGTAGAAGACCTCCGCCCATTTATTTAAAAATATATATTTATTTAATATAAATGTCGTGGGGTATTATATTTCTCATACTTTTTGCGATAGTTATTTTAGCTGTTGTTGGTATTACTATTTATTTATTTTTAATAAAAAAATACAATCTCAAACAGGTGTATTATATGATTAAATATCGTGGTGATGAAACTGCCCTAATGAAAGATATGATGAAAAAGTTTATTGTTGGTAAATTAGAATCTACTGAAAATAAACCTACACTTGTTTTATATAAAAACGAATATGATACATGGACTTTATATAATGATAAATATACTAAACTTAGAACTGAAGATGGTAAATATATAGATGATACACCTATAAAAAATGATGATATAGTATATATTAAAAATACTAACGAATATAAAGTTAAATTAGAATAATGTTGTTTAATTCCGGTTTTGTTAAAAAACCTAATATTTGTTTTGTAATACCTGATAAACCATGGTATGTTAATGAAAATATACTTATTGCTAAACAATCTAATATTGAACAGATATTTATTAATGGTATTGAAAATGCTTTACTTATATCTAGTTTTATGATATGTTATTCAGTTATAACTGGTAATCCTTCACATATTGTTAATAAATTAAATAGGATAACGTCTAAGTTTATGAACTTTAATAATTATTATTTTCAATCTGCTTTAACTAGTTCAATTATTTCAATGTTTTTAGGTGTCAATGCCGTATTAGGATATCCTAATATGGTAAATAAAAAGAAGTAAGTAATAATTTAGTTAGAATACGCAAGACCACCCATACCACTGAGGATACGGAGGACGTTGTAGGAGTGAGCGTAGATATTGACACCTGTTACATTAGTACTACCACCTAATTTAAGTTGCGCAGTATCAATGCGAGACATATTAAGAGTTCCAGATGGTTGATGTTCTTCCGGTTTTAATGCGAAAGAATAAACATTGATAGTGTTATCTGTAGGAATATTGGTATGATGTTGATATGGTTGAACGTGAGTAAAATATTGCTGTTCACGTTCAGCAAAACGATCATTACCATTAAGCATAAGTTTGGCTTTTCCACAACCACCGCCAACACCTTTCCATATAAGTTCTTTAACGGGGTGATTGAAAGATAATTTAACTGAAGCACCACTATTTGTTAAAGTTTCCTCTCCAGTGAATTGCACTTGTTCAATTAAATATTCGTGAGATAATTGAGCAAAACGACGACGTTCGTCAGTATCTAAGAAGATGTAATCAGCCCATAGGGTGGCATCTGTAAATGCATCACCTGGAACGGTATCAAATTCAATATTAATTTTAACTTCGTGATATTGTAAAGCAATTAAAGGAAGAGCTAAACCAATATTACGGCAGAACCAGAATTCAAGAGGAACATATCGTTTTTCTGATGCAGCTGTTGGTCCAACCATTTGATTGTATCCTGTTTTCTTTCCTGCAGGTAAAGTAAGTTCATTCCAGATTTGCATCCAATCACCATATTGGCGATCAATTAATTGACCACCAATTTCTACTTCTACTTTTTTAAGTAAATCACGAGCATCTTTTGTTGAGTCTCCATCTCCATCTCCAAAAACTACATATAATTTATGAACTAAATCACCATTACGGGAGATTTGGCAAGTTACACGTTTTCCAGCTCCAGGGCTTCCGTTAAAGGTTTGTTGAATAGACTCAATAGAGAAGTTAGTATGACGACGATAAACTACTTTAAAGAAAGTGATCTGAGGGTTGCCGGTAAGATAGACATCTTGGGCACCATAAGCTACAAGTTGAAGAAGACCTCCACCCATTTTTAATATAAGCTAAGAAAATAATTTTAGATTTATATTATAAATAAAAATAATTTTAGATTTAAGTTTAGTTAGAATACGCAAGACCACCCATACCGCTGAGGATACGGAGGACGTTGTAGGAGTGAGCGTAGATTTTGACAGGTCCATCAGTTCCACCTGTTAGTTGCAGTTGAGCAGTATCAATACGAGACATATTAAGAGTTCCAGATGGTTGATGTTCTTCCGGTTTTAATGCGAAAGAATATACATTGATATTTTTTGAAGAGTCTGGTATATTGGTATGATGCTGATAAGGTTGAACGTGAGTAAAATAAGTTACATCACGTTCTGCAAAACGATCATTACCGTTAAGCATAAGTTTGGCTTTTCCACAACCACCATTAGCACCTTGCCATATTAATTCTTTAACAGGGTGGTTGAAAGATAATTTAGCAGATAATTTAGCTGAACTTATAGTTTCAGCACCAGTGAATTGCACTTGCTCAATAAGGTATTCGTGAGATAATTGAGCAAAACGACGACGTTCATCAGTATCTAAGAAGATGTAATCAGCCCATAAGGTGGCATCGCCAAACTCAATACCAGCATCAAACTCAATGTTAATTTTAACTTCGTGATATTGTAAAGCAATTAGTGGTAATGCTAAACCAATATTACGGCAGAACCAGAATTCAAGAGGAACATATGCTTTATCATCCCCTGTAGATGTTCCATTTATCATATATGTATAACCTGTTTTCTTTCCGATAGGTAAAGTAAGTTCATTCCAGATTATCATCCAATCACCATACTGACGATCAATTAATTGACCACCAATTTCAACTTCTACTTTTTTAATGCATTCACGAGCATCTGCGTTAGCACCTGTAACTGAATCAAAAACTACATATAGTTTATGAACTAAATCACCATTACGGGAGATTTGACAAGTTACACGTTTTCCTTGACTAGCATTTCCGTTAAAGGTTTGTTGAATAGACTCAATAGAGAAGTTAGTATGACGACGATAAACTACTTTAAAGAAAGTGATCTGAGGGTTGCCGGTAAGATAGACATCTTGGGCACCATAAGCTACAAGTTGAAGAAGACCTCCACCCATTTTGTATTTATTATTAATACAGAAAAAAAATAATTTGTTAATATATTTAGTTAGAGTAAGCAAGACCACCCATTCCACTAAGAATACGAAGCACATTGTAATTCACAGCATACATATTAAGAGTTCCTGAACCTACACCGTTAGTTCCAACAATAGCAGTTGCTGTATCGATACGAGACATATTAAGAGTTCCAGATGGTTGATGTTCTTCTGGTTTTAATGCAAAAGAATATACGTGGATATTTTTTCCATCAGGAATATTTTCGTGGTGTTGATAAGGTTGAACGTGTGTGAAATATTTGGCATCACGCTTAGCAAAACGATCATTACCGTTAAGTTGAAGTTGGAAATCTGTTGTTCCTAAGAAAGTAAAATCTGCTGATTTATTAACCCATACTAATTCTTTAACAGGGTGATTAAATGAAAGTTTGGATTTTGTTGTTACCGCACCACCGGTGCTACTAGCAATTGATTCACCACCAGTAAATTGAACTTGTTCAATAAGGTATTCGTGGGATAATTGAGCAAAACGACGACGTTCATCAGTATCTAAGAATATATAGTCAGCCCATAATTCTACATTTGATAAACTAACATTAGTTCCTACTAAATCTGCACCTAATGTAAGATTGATTTTAACTTCGTGATATTGTAAAGCAATTAGAGGAAGTGCTAAACCAATGTTACGGCAGAACCAGAATTCAAGAGGAACATATACAGTTCTAATATCCTCTGAAGCAGGATTTGCTGATCCAGATTTACTAATCATTTTACCAAATCCTTCCTTTTTACCTTCAGGTAAAGTAAGTTCATTCCAAATATACATCCATTCACCATATTGACGATCAATCATTTGACCACCAATTTCAACTTCAACTTGATTGATTAATCCAAAACCAGCATAGTGTTTTAATATTCCTGTTGTTGCTAGAGTAGTAAGCGTGGCTTGTAAGTATAACTTATGAACTAAATCACCATTACGGGAGATTTGGCAAGTTACACGTTGTCCTAAGGTAGCATTTCCGTTAAAGGTTTGTTGTATAGACTCAATAGAGAAGTTAGTATGACGACGATAAACTACTTTGAAGAAAGTGATCTGAGG
>ERZ651776.552-NODE-552-length-51856-cov-7.171344_pt1 | contig 51856 bp, 33 predicted proteins | sample MGYA00514761_ERZ651776 | MGnify/ENA metagenome assembly ERZ651776
AGAAGAAGAAGAAGAGATAACTGTTAGGAAAGGAGCGAAGAGAAAGAGAGGGCACGAGTGCGATGTTTGCGAGAAGGTGTTTGTTAATTCATCCAATTTGGCCAGACACATGCGTATTCATACGAACGAGAAACCGTATGAATGTGATGTGTGCGAGAAGTGTTTTAGTCAATCCGGTGCTTTGAAAACCCACATGCGTATTCACACGAACGAGAAACCGTACGAGTGTGATGTGTGCGAGAAGCGTTTCAGTGATTCTAGTGCTTTGAAAAACCACACGCGTATTCACACGAACGAGAGACCATACGAATGTGATGTGTGCGATAAAGCTTTTCGTCAATATGGTCATTTGCAAAAACACATGCGTATTCACACGAACGAGAAACCGTACGAATGTGATGTTTGCGAGAAGCGTTTCAGTGATTCTAGTAATTTGAAAACGCACATGCGTATTCACACGAACGAGAAACCGTTTGAATGCCGTGTTTGCGAGAAGAGGTATCGTTACGCTAAGAGTTTAAAATACCACATGCGCACTCAACATTAGCTCTCTCTCATAGTCCTGTTGTACATACATTCACATCACATACTCAACGAATACTCAAAAGAACACTTTCTTCGCCGCCGTTTGGTGCGAAAGAGACTCTCTTCTTTTTCTTTTTTGGAACAACAACAGTCAGACAGTCAAGTCAGACAAGTAACCGCTTTGGAAATTTTTTCTTTCGTCTTCACTTCAATTGTATATGTAATAGAAAAAATGCTTTCGACGACGACGAACAGAACAACTTTCGTGGTGGATTCTTCTTCCTCTCTCCAAAAGGATTTAAGGAGGAGATGTCGTTTCCTTCTCCCCCAAACGCGCTTGGAGCGAATTGGAAGAGGAAGAGAAAGAGAAAGACAACAAACCTTTAAGATGAATTCAAAGAATTCATCATCGACGGCGGCGTGTTGTTGTTCTCTCTCTTCTCCTTCTTCTTCGTCTCGATCGATGTTCGAGACGACGAGGACGACGACGACGCTCAACAAAAGAATGGTGGTGGTTCAGACGAAAGCTGGCGGCGGCGGCACGTCCTTAGTTCCAGTCTCGGACCGAGTGGTGGCGTTTCTCCCGTACTTGCTCCCGTTGATATCCGGCCTAAGATACTCGCGATACTTCTTCGCGGCGTTTCCGGCGGCGATAATTATGTTGCAACCGCTCTTACCTATCGTGAAAATTGTAGCCACGTTACCGCTGGGGAATTTGATTCCGTTTTTTGCCGCGTATTTAGGCGTGGCGAGGAACCAAAACTTGAGCAGGTTTTGTCGCTTTAACGGAATGCAGGCGATACTGTTGGACATTGTGTTGATATTTCCGGGGTTGTTGGAATCTTTGTTTTCGAGGGAGATTTTAGGCATAACTATTCCGTATTTCTTGTCGAAGTGGATGTATAACGTTATTTGGGTAGGGTTGGTCGTGGCGTTCGCGTTGTGTGCGGTCGGGTGCGCGACGGGGAGGTACGTGAATTTGCCAGTCGTGAGCGAAGCGGCGGAAGCTCAGATGCGATAAAGAGAGAGAGAGAGAGAAAGAGTGAGCGAGTGAGAGTGTTTTGTTCTTTTTAATAACTTTATATATATAACAACGTTCTTCCAGTGTATATTATTAATCGTCGTCTTCAGAGTCGGGAACTTGATCATCGTCATCTTCTTCAGATTCAGATTCTTCTCGATATTCTTCTTCCTCCTCCTCCTCCTCTGAGTCGTCCAAGACGATAATCATATCATCCGATAACACTTTCCTTTTTTTCGCCGGTTCCGCGGTGAGAGCGAGTTCTTCTTCTTCATCGTCATCATCTTTATCTTTATCATTATCTTCTTTTTCTTCTTCTTCTTCATCGTCTTTCTTTCCGTCTTCGTTGCAATCCTTGCAGAACCAACCCGTTGGATGACTCCTTTTCGTTGGCTTTTTACTCATCGGCGGATCGTTGCAAAACCAATGAAATTTTCTCTCGCAACCAGCGCACGGGACCAATTCTTTCTTGTCGGATTTATTGTTACAGTTGACGCAAGTATTTGGATCATCCTTTGACTTGCGGATATTCTTCCTCGTCATCGTTTTTTTCTCGTTCGTCTTCTCGTTCTTTAGAGGAGGGGCGAGTTCCTCTTCTTCTTTGTCGTGTTGTTCCTCGTGTGCATCATAGCTCTTTTCCTCCTCTTCGTCCTCCTCGTCGTCGTCTTCGTCGTCGTCACTAATCGCTGCTTTGTGGCGCTTGGCCGATGACGACGTTTGCCTTCCGCAACCGCTGGAGGGAGTCGGCGTATTTTTCTTCTTCTCGGTGGCAGTCAAAGTTTTTGTAATCGCAATGCGTGTTTCCATTTCGTTCGAGCTCACGTCTTTCAACGCTTTCGCCTTCTTTTTCGTGACAGTTACTGTTTCTTCTTCTTCGTTTACTTCTTCTCTTTCTTCTTTCTCGTCGTCTGTAAGAGACGATGATGACGATAGCGATGATGAACCGTCGCTGTCGCTATCGCTGTCGCTATCGTCTTCCTCCTCTTCCTCTCTGTCTTTATTTGCAACGACAGGATTCTCTTTCCTCTTCTTCTCCGCCAACGCTAACGCTCTTTCTTGCATCTCTGCAATCCTCGCGCCGTCGACTTCGAGCGAGAAAACAAACGTCACGTCTTCGCCGGCAGCTTTGCGTAACTGCGCGTCGGGGACGTGCGACATGCGATAATGGTGCGCCCAAGTGTTCAGTTTCGCTTCGTCGAAGTCCTCCAATTGCTTTTCTTCCGGTAAAGGGTCGTTCACACCACCACCAATCGCGTTATCCTCGCTCGAAATGCTGCTGTGATTCATCATCGTCGTCGTCGTATTTTCTTCAATCTTGCGATGAACGTCGGGACATCGCGTACAATCGCACGTTCTGTGCGTATCGCTCGGACACTCCACGTCCAAAGAAAACAACTGCTGCAAATCCTCCGTCGTCATCGACATTTGCTCTAAACCTGATCCTCGCCCATCGACAACGCTCGTTAGCGCTTGCTTCGCCAATTGTCTTTGGAACACCTTCTCCTCGATCGTCCCCGAGGAAAGAAATCGGTACTCGTAGCACTTTTTCTTTTGACCGTCTCGCCAACATCTCGCCGCGGCTTGCTTATCGTTCGCCGGGTTCCAGTCCGGGTCAAATAACACCAAACGGTTCCCACCGACTAAGTTAATACCACACCCACCAGCTTTGGAAGAGAGCAAAAAAATAAACTCGTTGTTCGTCAAATCGTTGAACGCGTTGACGAGTTTCTGTCTTTTGTTAATACTCGTCCCTCCGTCTAAGCGCAAGGACGGGTAGTTGTTTTGACGGCACAAAATTTCCACCAAATCTAGCGTTTGCGTGTAGTTGGAGATAATCACGATCCGATCGCTCGTTTCCGTGCGTAACTGGTGCAACAATCGAGCTAAAACGGCGAATTTTCCGCCGTGCCATTCCCACCCTTCGCACATCTGCCCGCCCGCTCGACCGCCTCTTCCCGAGCCGCCGCCGTCGTACAAACCGTGGAAATACGGCGTCAAATTATCGTCGATCGCGTTCCCACCATCGGTTTTCCCGGCGTACTTCTTTTCCCGAATGGCATCAAAAATCAATTTCGGGTGATTGCACAGCTTTTTCAAAGCCGTGATGCACGCCAAAACGTCCATCTGTTTCCCGGTTTTCTGCGCGATTCTCGCCTTCTCGGACAATAAGTGTTCGTAAATCGATCTTTGCAGAGGCGTCGTCTTACAACACACGATTTCAATCACTTTCGGGGGTAAGTGCTTGGATAAAATTGTGTTCGTTCTTCTCAAAATGAACTTGTTCACGATAACGCTCAACATTTCGTTTCGTTCGTTCGCTTTTGCCAACTCGGCGTCCGTGGCGTATGGTTCTCTCCCGGCTAAAATTGGTCGCTCGTATTTCTTCGCGAACTCCTTCGTCGTGCCTAAAATCCCAGGGTTACAAAACGACACCATGCTATAAAACTCGTCCAAGTGGTTTTGCATCGGCGTTCCGGAAAGCATGATGCGTCGTTTACACGCCATCTTGGCCAAAGCTTGGTTCGTCAACGTCTCGCCGTTTTTCAATCTGTGCGCCTCGTCGCAAATGACCAACTGACACGAACTTTCCGTGGTAAATCGTTCGTGATATATTCGAAACGTTTCGTAGGAAACAATTAAGACTTGTGATCTGGACTGTGGCGCTAAGAACATCTTCACCGCGCTTTCCGCGTCCGCTCTCGAGTCTCCGCAAATCGGCGTCGTCTTCACTTTCCCTTTCAACCATTTTATGCACTCCGCGTCCCAGTTCGCCACCAACGACGTCGGACAGACAATGACCACTTTTTTCACCGTCGGTTTTTGATCTTCCTCGATGCTCGTGTTCAACAAAGTCCACATCAAAGCAATCGCTTGCAGCGTCTTCCCTAAGCCCATATCGTCGGCTAAGATACAACCGGCGCCTTCAAACCCGCGCAAACCCATCACGCACTCGTACAAAAACGACACCCCTTCCCGTTGATGCGGTCGCAACCACCTGGTCAACATGTTATCCACTTTCACCGCAGGTAACGAACTCTTCGCCTCTTCTCTTTCCTTATCCTCGTCTTGCCACAACACCAACTCTTCGACGCCTTCTGGGAGCACGATATCTTCCGCGTCCGCGTCGGACGGGATAATTCTCGGCAACTCGACTTTGAGCTTCGATCCGAACGGGATGAATATTTTCCGAGCGAGAATCGCTCTTTGTAACCCAGCTGTGTGACAGAAAAAGAAAACGTTTTCGAAATAGAATCGTCAGAACTGAAATGTCGTATAAACGCAATAACGACGAACAGAGAAGAAACAGAGAGAGAAAGAGATGATGTGCTTTTTTTTTCAAAAGTGGGCACCCAAAAAACTCTTCTCTTTGGACGACGGACGAAAAAGAATCGTTCAAAAATCCAAAATCGACTCCCCTCCTCCGAACGCGCGAAAGAGAAAGCATACAAGCAAACACACTAAAAACGTACCCGTTTGCAACGCCCCACCGGGAACGAGCGGCGCAAAGTGTCTCTTCAAAATAACCTCGTCTGGTTCCGGAGGTTTTAAATTGCTCAGAACCGACGCGTATCGAATTTTCGAGAGCGGAAGGCCATCTCGCAACGCTTTCACGTTTTGTTCCCGGATGAAATTTTCACCATCATCATCCTGGGAATGACGGTACTCCGAATCCGAATCTTCTTCTTCCTCCTCCTCCTCCGATTCTTCTTCTCGCTGGTCTTCTTCCTCGTCTTCTTCCTCCTCGTCGCTGCTGCTCGACATTTTATTCGTGCTCTTATTCTTACGAGTCGTTTTAGTAGTAGTACAAAGCGCTCTCACAGTGTGTGTGTTTTGTAAGAAAAAGTGAGCAAAAAGTTTTTGGTTTTTTGAAATTTTTTCGAAAGAATTTTTTTTTTTTTCATCAATCGATTTGTTCCTGTTCCTTCATTTTTCGTCGCTCAAAAACACAACCACATCATCTTCATCATCATCGTCTTTCTGAGAATAGAACACACAAAAAAATGATGCGCTCTTTCTCTCGGTCGTTGAAAAGAGCGCTCTCCTCTCGCTTCGCGACGACGACGACGATATCGACGAATACGACAAAAGCGACTTTATTTCGTTTTTTGAGGACGAGCGCGTGCGTACCTTTTACGAATACAAATCGTGCGAATGAATCCATTAAAAAAACCACCGGTTTAGTCGGTTTACCGGTGATGAACGACCCGATAAACACGTACGCGAATTTATGCGACCAAGTCCTGGAAAAGATCCAGTTCGTGCCGGAGAACGCGGCGTACAGAACAGTCGTGGAAGAAATGTACAAGCACCGAAAGAAAGTGACGTTAAGTGGGAAAACGGTGAGCGAAATTGAAGAGACGATCGCGGCTGGGCAAATCGAAGAGTTAGCGGTGCAAGCGAGAGACGAGTTGGAGCTGATTCCAAAGATGCGAGAGTGGAAACCGTGGGAGTTTTCGCACGAGATTGAGATTGAAAAAGCGGAGAATCCAACCGGGATCGCGAAGAATTAATTAATGTTGACGTCCGAAAAGTTGTTTTGGGACGGCGTCGGCGGACCCCGCTTTTGACGATTGCGTATATAATCGGGTTCGCAATATCATCGTCAGATTGAGACTCGGATTTTAAATGACTAACAATAAATACACACATCATCCGTAGCATTTTGTAACAACAGAGAAGAGAGAGAGAGAGTATTTAGAACAACGTACTAAAATATATCATCCCCGTCGTCTTTTGCGCCTTTGATGTATTAGCGTTTCATCAAGTAAAGAGAGAGAGAGAGAAAAAGTCAAAAAATACGACCGGAAGGCAAAGAAAAAGTTTGACTGAAAACAGCCACACTGTTGTTACACGAATAGCATCTCTTTCGCTTTACAGCGATGACAGACGATGCGAATACTATTATTACTCCTCCTCCTCCTCCTGTTGCGGACGAAGAGAGAGAGTCTTCTTCTTCTTCTTCTTTCGCTGGGAGGAGTGACGATTCAGACGACGACCGAGACGAAGAAGAAGAAGAAAAAGACGAGAAAAAAAAGAGCAAAAGAATAGCGGTGTATCTTCGATTGAAGCCATCTCACGATCATCTCTCGAAACGAGTGCGCGTGGAAGAACGAAACGGAGGAGACGACGACGATGAAAAGAAAAAGATGGTATCGTTCGACTGCGAGGAGGACGAACAGGAGGACGAGGAGAAGGAGAATGCTTCTGCTGCTGCTGCGAGTAAAAAATACGCGAAGAGAGGAAGTCAGATGTTTACCTTCTTCGATGAAATCTTGGACGAAAACGCGTCGCAGGAAGATACTTTCGATGTGTGCGCGAGAAACGTCGTTTTGAACTGTTTAGATGGCGTCAACGGAACGATATTCGCGTACGGGCAAACCGGGTCCGGGAAGACGCATACGATCACCGGCGGGAACGACGGCGCGTTTGAGAATCGAGGAATAATTCCGAGGAGTTTAGAAACGGTATTTCGAGAGATGGAGAAGAGAAAGAGAAAGGAAGAGGAGAAAAACGGGAACAAAGTGGTCACGTTTGACGCGACGTGCGAGTACGTGGAGGTGTATAACGAGCAAGCGTACGATTTGTTAGGGAGGCATGATTTGAACATGTCGTCTATGTTTTCGCGGGGAGGCGTCGAGGAATGTTCACGCGATGGTAATAATAATGATGATGATGATGTCAATGCTAAAGATGATGATACGAACGAAGCAGAAATGTTTCAAGTGTCGAGGGAAATTGGCAACAATCGCATCGATCTAGAACCATCGTCATCGAGAAACCAGCAACAACAACAACATCAACTTCATTTACCTCGAGTTTATCTTCAAGAAGACGAAAAGAAAACGTTCCATTTGAAAGGCATATCCACGCATAGAATTTGCAGCGAAGAAGAAGCGATGGATTTACTCTTTGCCGGCGATGCGAATCGCGCAGTTGCTGAAACGCCGCTAAACTTAGCATCGAGTCGTTCCCATTGCGTGTTCACAATCACGATCGAGAAACGAACGTCCGGCGACGATACTCTACAAAGAGCAAAGTTGAACATTGTCGATCTCGCTGGTTCCGAACGAGTCTCAAAAACAAAAATAGACGGTTCCGTGCTCACAGAAGCTAAGCATATTAACTTATCCTTGCACTATCTCGAACGAGTCATCGTCGCTTTGCAAGAGCAACAACTACTTCGACGAAGAAAAAACGACGCCAACGCTACGTATCACGTGCCGTATCGGAATTCAATAGTAACATGCATGCTTCGAGATTCGCTCGGAGGTAACTGTAACACCGTCATGATTGCGACGTGTTCGCACGACGAAGCGCAATTAACTGAAAACGTGGCGACGTGCAGATTTGCGCAACGCGTATCGTGCGTCACGAACGAGTATCACGTAAACCAAGAAATCGTCCCTGAGTTGGTGATTAAACGTTTACGAGCAGAGAACGCCCGTCTAATAGAAGAACTGAACGCGCTGAAAGAAGCGTACGCAATCTTAGAGAGGAAGGTTTTAGTTACATGCGGTGATGATGATGATGATGATGATGATGATGATGATGGTAAAAGTGCAAGTTTGAAACCTTCTCAAGTTACTGCTCTCTCTATTGAACGGAAAGAAGAAGAAGAAGAAGAAGAAGAAGAAGAAGAAGAAGAAGAGGAAGGAGGTGATGATGATGATGATAATACTGCTGAAACAAGCGACGACGACGACGACGACGACGACAACGGCGTTGGTGAGCATGATGCCGACATGAACGACGCGCGCGAACAGATCCAAGCAGCGGAAAATCCAAATCCCGCGAATCCTCTTCTCGACGACGACGCAGAAAACTTCGACCTCGACTACCATCGCTCCCTTCTCCTCGACAAAAAGCTCGCTTTCTCCGCGTTCCTATCCTCTTCTTCCTCGCACGTCCTCTCTCTTTCCCAAGCGATAACCACCAACGAGCAAAAAAAATCCTCCACCCTCGCCGTCGCCGCTCTCGTCCGCGATCGCGTCCTCCAACTCAAACTCGACTTCGCCAACCTCCGTCAATCCATCCAATCCACTCGAATACAAAAAGAAGCGTCGCGCTTAAATCCATCCTCCGAATTCTCCTTCTCCGAACGCGCGATCCACGAGCGTAAACTCCTCGAACAAATCAAAACAAAAAAAACCGAACACTCAAACGCGGTGAAAGAACTTCGCGAACTCAAAGGCGTCGTCGCCGTCGTCTCCAAGTTGATCGAGAAAAGTCGCTTTGGATTGAGAGATTCGTTTGAAACGTGGTTTCGAGATTTAGAGAAAAAGTGTGCAAACGTCGCCAGGAGAAGAGCCGAGGAGATTTTGCGAGGATAATGCGAGAACATGAAGATGAAGAGCGTCCGTGTATTTTTCTTCATTCATTTCGGAAAAACGAGAACGCGAGAAAAAGCCGCACTTTTCGTCCTCACTTTCGGGTAAACACTCCTTTTAGGATAATAGAAAGAAAAGATGAGGGACTTCGCCTCCTCGAGCGCGACCACGACTTCGCTTTTGAAGAAGAAACTCGTCCGTCGTTCTTTATCGGTCACTGTTATTGGATTTTTCCTGTTCCTCTACGTGGACCAGTTGCAAAAGACGGAGAAGTACGCGTGGATGCGACGGATGACATTTCGAGTCCCGAAGTCTCACGAGAAGAGGAATCACTTACCGGTAGGCGGGACGCCGAAGAATCACGAGGATTACGACGACATCATCATTCCTCGCGAGGACGACGACGACGAGGTTGGTAATAATGGTAGATGGGAGGATAGGAGTAGTGATAGGAAGAAGTACGTGCCGCCGTTAGGAGAGTTGCGATTTGATGATGATGATGTCGAGAGAACCACCACCCGTAGCGAGGAGGAGGAAAATGTGCCGCCCTTGCCGGATTTCCCTCCGCCGCCGAATGTTTCGCCACCACCGGTGACGGCAGAAATGGAGAGGAAATTTCACTCGCAAAGTAAAGTTCGGGTGGATAAAATGTCCTTTCCAAACGCTCCGGATGAGTTGATCGAAGTCGTCAATCGCATGGGCTTACATCGCGGCAGCGCGGTGGTGGTGTCGTTCGCAAACTCGCATCACATAGAGTTAGCGGTGAATTTCATCTTGTGGGCGAAAGCGATTGGGATGACGACGTTGATTGGTGCTTTAGACGACGACGCGTTCGAGATTTTGAAGAAAACAGTTGGGGACGAATCGCACGGTGGCGAAGGACAGGCGTTTACCTATCGCGTGGACCACCACTTGGAAGCGCAAGGAAGTTCGCACGCCTCGAAGGCGTGGAAGAATTTTGCAAAGATGCGCATTTCGCACGCGACGAGTTTACTCGAGTTTGGGTTTGATGTCGTCATGTCTGACGCAGACGTCGTTTGGTTGAAGAATCCCGAGGAGTACTTGAAATGCGAGAAGGTGAGCGAAGACGGGAAAGTGGTGGAGAATTTATCGTTCGATATCGACGGGTGCGAAGAGTTGAAAGCCGCCGACGTGATTGTGTCGAGCGATAATTTATCGCCGACGTCGGACGAGAGAGACGGTGGGAATTACGCCAAAGGAGGCGTCTTTAACACCGGGATTGTGTTTTTGAGACACACGAAAGGTGGGATTCAATGGGCGAAGCAATGGAACTTGCATTTGAGCGCGACGGATGGAAGATTTCATCGATTAACCAGCGATCAACAGGTGTTCAACGCGATGTCGAGGAAAGAAAACGCGTGGCCTGGTTTGGAGGTGATGCGCATGGATGGAACGCGAACTCTCGGGCCGAAGGAGAACAAGCGCGTCTTGGTCGCCGCGGAAGGGGACACGTTGTTAGGAGTGTTTCCAGTGGCGAAGTTTAATCCCGGTCACGTGTACATGGTGCAAAAATTTCACGAGAAGGAAAAGAAGACGCCGTTTGCGGTACACGCGACGTATACTTTTGACGGCAGTTCTGGCGATGCAAAAAAATGGAGGTTCATGGAAGCTGGACTGTGGCGCGTCCCTGAAGAAGAAAGAGAAGAAAAGTTTATCACGTTTGACGCTTCCGCTCACTTATGGGACGACGACGCCGTCGACGACCACGGCGCCATCTCTTCGCACGACACGCCCTCTATCACCGACCATCTCGTCGCCGGTTCTGGACACATTAAAGCCTTGGCGAACGCTATGGCCGTCGCAGCTTCGTTGAAGCGAACGCTATTGATCCCGCCGATGCCGTGTTGGTGCGATAAAGTCTGGGGCGGTCACGATAACATCTTCACCTTTCAGTGTCACTATCCGGGCAGTCGCGATAGCAACCACATTCCGGGAACGTGTCCTTTGGACCATTTCGTTTCGCCGTCAAAACTCGCGCGAGAGGCGAAAGTGAACGGAGTGAACATCAAACCTTTAGGCGCGGCTCCAGAGAGCGTAAAAATCATGCGCGGCGAATTCCCAACCTTGAAAGTTGGCGGCGGAAAGGAAGAAGAACAACAACACGGCGCTTCTTCGTTCGCCATCCCGACGCACGCGACAGAGCTGGAAATCTCAAAACTCTCCAACCGATTACCGTTAGTAATTAAACTCGAAACCACTCGAGACGCGTTCGGTGGTTTCACCGACCGCGCGAAAACAAAACAGTTCGAGCACTCCATAAACGATATCGGTTTATTTCCCGAACAGTGGTGTTCCGAATGCCATCCGCAGGGGTGTAAAAATCTCATCCCAGCCGCGACTATCGCGAAAGGCGTCTTAAAGCCGGTGAGAGAAGTACACGACCAGTTTTGCGCGAGCTTCGATAAAGCCGGGAAGTTTGATGACAGCCACGACGACCACATCGACGACAAAGAAGATACTACTAATAATAATGATAATGCTCGTATTTAAAGACGATTATCGTAGACATAGAATTAGCGCAGCGCGTAGCGGAGAGTTTTTGAACAGAGAGGTATAACGATAGCATGACGTGAGAATCTCACGTAAGAAACACACTTCTAATTTCTAAACGTAACCACAACACGTCCGCTCACGAAATGTGCTACTTCCCTTTACCGAGCAAGGACCCGAACACCGAGCCTCGCTCGCATTTGCATCTGTCTTCTTCTTTAACCCCGGCTAAGGCGGTTTCGATGTGCATCCCACATCCAGCCCTACGTGTTGAAAATGTTCATCAGAATTTTTACCGGGAAAGACATGAGACATTTTGAAGGAAAGATAGATAGATAGAGAGAGATATACAGAAAGGAAACGAGAAGACGGATTAAAACGAATAACGGCACGCGAAAGAATAATCTCACCAGGTTGGTTTGTCGCACTTGGAACACTGCACTCGACGACACATTCTTACTCTTATTTAGAATTTTTCTCGGGAACGTGTGAAAATTTATGGCAGCTTTTTTCGATGTGATACAGTTACAACAACTATCATCAGATGAAAATCAGATGAAACCAAACATCTTCCCTTTCCCCTTCTTCTCGGCGATGGTTTTCCCTTGACTGGCCAAAAATCTTTCCGCCATGGCGTGTAACACGAACTCGATCGCCTCTTGCTCTTGCTTTTCGTTCAAAACTGGAATATCTATTTTCTCGTTAATCTTCGTCGCCGTGGCCACCACCCACACGTCGACTCTCGACTCGCCGGCGTCCGTCACGCCTTCGAAGAAGGCTTTGCTCCCCATCTTTTCCAACTGGCGTTCGATCGCGTCCGCGATGACATCCACCGCTTTCATGAAAATAATTTGTTCCGTGGCTTCGTTTAGGATTGGAATGTCGATGACGGCGTTGAGGAAGCTCGCGAAGACCAGGCGTTGACTTTGCGAAATGATATGGAACGGGAGCTTCATATCTTTGGTTTGTGTGTACAACCGGACGATATCTCTTTTGTGCATTTTGAGTAACTCTTTCTTCGATTTCCCTTCTCGTTTCGCCTTTAAAATCGCCTCGTGGCCTTCTTTTGAGTTCAAGTATTGTTCCACGATCTTTTCTTCTTTCGATTGCCCGAATAAACCTGCGCTGATTTTTGTTCTCTCGCTTCTTCGCGTCCTCTTCCTCCTAAGCGTCGATGATGAAATTGATGATGATGATGTTCGAAAAAAAGAAGAAGAAGAAGAAAGAGAAGTAGAACTTTGACTGCAAAATCGAACAACCGCTCTCAAAAAAGAATGCTCTCGTCGTCGTCGCTCGCGAGAGCAGCTGGAGGAGGCAGAGAAAGAGGAGGAGGTTCTCGACGCGATCGGAGGAAGGAGCTGCATCACGTATTATTAAGTGGTGTTTTTTGCAAAAACTCCCCTAATATAAAAAAAACGTTAAGGGTTTAGGGTCTGCTAGTTTTTCAACCCCTAATAAAACCCTAGACATATTTTCAAGAAGAGTAAAAAATACGCGAAAAGCGGTTAAAAAAACGAGGAACACCAACAATCGATGTCTTCTTCTGTCGACGACGAAGACGACGCGATGGAGGACAAAGAAGCAGAAGAAGAAAAAGGAGGAGAAGAGAGGAGAGGAGAGGAGAGAATGAAAGGAAAAGAAGAAGACAAAGAGGGTTTAAAAACGAGAACAAAAGACGAAAACCTACTCGTCCTCGAGACAACAACAGCCGAGAAGGAAGAGAAAAGAGACGACGACGGAGAACTCCGAAACGCTGCTGCTTCCAATCACGTGGTGCTGGCGATGACGTCTCCGATCAAGAGGCGGTTCACGCAGGAGAGCGTAGACGATGACCAGAATATCTCTGTTACGGAGGATTCTTCGAACAGTAGCAGGAGTGGTTTAATTGCAGAGGAAAGCGTCCAAGAGGAAGGAGGAGAAGCGGGAGAGCAGATGATTTTCTATCGCGTGTTCGCGAGGTTACAAAAGAAAGATTTACGGAAAGAACGGTCGGCGGCGAACGATTTGAAGTTTATATCGAGAGTTGGTTTGGGAGAAGATGATGATGGTGGGAGGATGAGGTTGGTAGAGGCGAGATCGCGGTCGGAGAAGTTAGACGCGGTGCTTTTGTTAGATGTGGATGATGAGAACGTGGCATCGGAGGCGGCGGCGGAGGCTGGTGAAGGCGAATCCGCGGAGAAAACGAGCATAAAGACGTTGCGAGATGTGGTGAAGAAAATGGTCGAGAAAGCTAAGACGCATTTTGATGATAACAGCAGCGATGAATCCGCGGCGTTGATCTCTTCGATTTTCTTGGACGACGCGATGAATTCGTCTGTCGCAACCGCTTCTGTACAAAGTAACGGGGCGCTCATAATCCCTGTTTCCGCAAAAACGTGCGTGTTAAAATCGGCAAGGCTGGTTATCATCGCGCGCGCAAAAGAGTGGTTGAAAGTTTCGTTTTCTCCCCTTCCTTTCAATAATAATAATAATAATAATAGGAACGGGTATAAATTCGTCGTCTTGGTCATCACGGATGCTTACGCTATGCACAAACAAACAAAAAACGCACTCGCCACGAGTGGGACTATTGCCACTCTCTTTAGCGACGAAGAGTTTTACTTCGAAGCACTCGCTGCGGGATCTGTGAGCGAATTTCGAGAGGCTATGTGTCGTTTCTTGTATCGTCACGGAGGCGACGACGATGGAAACGGACAACCTCAAGAACGAACGTTTTCACTTCTCGAAACAACTTTAATAGAAGAGGAAGCAGACAGAGAACAGAGAAAAGCAATACAACGACGGTGCTGCTCAAATATTTCCTTTTTCGCACGAATCTCGGATGATTTTCATCGCGTCGTTAAGAAACGTTATTGGAGCGATTTCGCGGACGCCTTTAAAGACGCGCCTACATTTTTTCGAGCTTTGAACACAATCGTCTGGCTCTTCTTCAACACTACGGTTCCTTGTTTGGCGGTGGGTTTGGTTTTTACCATCGACTCCGACGAACGCATTGGCCTGGAGAGCTTTCTAACCTCCGAAGCTTTGGCAAATGTGGCATTTTCGTTGTTTGGTGGGCAATCCGCGTTAGTATTTCGGATAACCGGTCCAACGTTAGCGTTTCTTCAAGTCGTGAGGATAACCGCGTCTCGATTGAACGCGCACATGGTAACGTTCTATTCCATCGTCGCCCTGGTCTCTGGCTTATCGTCTATGCTCTTTGCCTCTTTTTCTGGTGCGTCGCTGATTAAATACGTTGGAAGATTCTTTGCCGAATGCCTGCGAATGTTCGTCGCGGTTATTTTCATGTATTCATCGATAAACGCCATGCGCAACAAAGGCATGCAAAGCGCGGAAACAGTTTCCGAGTTTCTCAAGTATTTCATTTTACACATTGGAACGTTCACCTTGAGTAGAAAAATACAATCAATTAAAACGAGTCCGTTTCTAAAGACGACGATACGGAAAGTCTTATCCGATTTGGCGCCGGCGATTGGTTTATTGGTATTTACGGGCGTGAGCTACATCGCGCCAGACGTGCCGGTCGATCGAGTCCATGACGAGAGGTACAAACTGAGTGGCACAATGTGGCCAACATATACGCCCGCAAGGTATTCCGAGATGAAAGATAATCCAAAATCAGTACTCGTCGCTTGCTTTTGCGGCGTATCACTCGCAGTGCAAGTATTTTTTGAGAGCCAAATCTCAGCGGTTCTTTCGAACCGACCGGAGAATAAGCTTAAGAAAGGTAAATCGTATCATTACGATTACTTTATCGTCGGGGTTATAAACGCGTTGCAAGGTTTGTTCGGCCTTCCAATCGCTATACCATCTTTACCGCACTCGCCCATCCACGCGAGAATTTCGAGTTTGAGCGTCGAGTATCAAGAAGATTACGTGGCAAAAACGCATATTATTTCAGCCACAGAAAACGGAAGATTTACGAACTTATGCGCGAGTTTGCTTCGTTTACTTTCCTTATGGGTTTTTCGTCACGCGTTATATGGAGAAATACCTGTAGCAGCGATATCCGGTTTTTTACTCTACATGGGTTACACGTCCTTAGAAGATAACGATATATGGAAACGGTTCCTTCTCATGTTTACGCAAAGAGAGCAAGTGAACCACCGAGCGGAAGAGAGTTTCCGTTTCGTGCGTCTGGGCGTAATCAACGCGTACACGATTTTGCAAATACTATCCTTTGCGGTCGTCTTTACAGTATCGCGTTCGACAGATTTCGATAAGAATACTGTGTTACCCGTGGCTACGTTTTATCCTTTTTTGTTCATATTGATAATTGTTTTCGCGACGTACGTTTTACCTATATTCTTCGCGGAGAAGGATCTGAGAGTACTCACGAAAGTTACGAGGCGGTTAGTTTCTCCCTTATTTTGTTAATGCGGACAAGATATACTACGAATACTATACTAATACATATGCTGCTGTATATGCGTGCTTTATATAACACTTGCTGCTATTGATTCTGCTATTGTTTCCCGCCAATGGTGGTCGTTTTCAAAACTGGTGAAAATGCAATCCCCGAGCATTTCTTGCCGTCGATGACGAGCTCTACGAAGTACCCGGCGTCAAAAGTGCCCGTAATTTTACTCTTGGAAGAATCGACTTTCGAACCAATCGCTGGAAGTTTTCCTCCTCCTTTCGCCTTTTTGTATGGAGAGGTTGTTGTTGTTGTGCCGTTAGTACTCAGCTCTTTGAAGAGTTTGTCGTAATCTTTGCTCTGCATTGCATTCGCCAGGTGTTTCGCCGCTCCGTCCCAAATCTCTTTCTCCTCCGCCTTCATCTTGTTGTCCATTATTTTGAACGCGTCTTCTTTCATATTAGCCAGTTGTGCAAACGATTTCATCAAATCTGCTTCTGAGACCGTCAAGGCTCCAGATGCGTTATGCAATCTGGGCAAGTTCACGCTTCTCTGCATCACCCTTTGGTAGCATTCTTCGTTCCTCAACGCCTCTCTCTCCTCTTCCGTCGTCTCGTTCTTTTGCGTAGCCCCGTCTTCGGCCAACTTTCTCTTTTTGGGTGGCATGCTCTTCTCGTTGTTTGCAGGCGTCGTCGTTGTCGCTTTTTCCTTTTCTTCGTTCTTCTTTGCTCCCGCGGCGGCCGCAGCGGCGTTGTTGTTCGGCGCATCTCCTCCGCTGCTTTTGCCTCCGACCTCGCCGCTCCCGGCCGAGGCAACTTTCATCTGAGACGAACTCGATCGCCCGAGCTTGGAAGGTTGTTTCTTCATCTTTTTCTTCTTGACCGCGTTGACTTTATCCTCGTCCTCGTCGTCCGAAGGTGCTGGACGCACGCCCGGGACGAGCACTTCTTCTCGACTGGCGCGCGGACTCAAGCTGGGCAAATCGCCGCCGTGGGATTTCGGGGCGGCAGATTTTTGCACCTTCAGCTTGGGCAAGCCTAAAAGCCGGTCGGCTTTTGAGAATGATAAGGCAATCTTTTCGGTCGCTTCGCCGATGATGTTCTTCGGGTTTTTCGAACACTCCTCTCGGTGCTTCATCAACATTTGATTTCTCGTCTTGCCTTTGAATTCAACGACACAGAACTCGCAGTTGGCGACGGGCGCCGCCGGCGGTGGAGCAGATCTACCGTCCACTTTAAACGCTTGCGAACCTTTGACGGGCTCAAACGCGGACCGGACTCCGGCTCGTGGCGTTTCTGTCGTCGCGATGGATGTCACGTTGTTCGCGTTTTCGCGGCCGCTGCTCTGTTCCAACGAAGGCTGCACTTCGGTAGACTTTTTCGTAGAAATCGATAGATCCTTTTTCGTCTTCGTCGGGGTAATACTAACACTTGGCAGCTTCATGTCGCCGCCAGCCGATTTCTTCTTTTTCCTGGTTTTAAGATCCGTCGTCAGGGCGGCGGCATCTGCGTCCCAGCAGTCTTTCAGCGGGAACACGTCGTCCCACAAATTTTCTTTTTTATCATCATCGTCAAATAACTCTGGGTTCGTGAGTTCGTTGCCGTGCGTTAACCCAGCACCGGCAAAAAATGACGCGCCTGAATTAGTTGTCGATAACTCCACCGCAGAGACTTTTGATTTCTTCTTCTTTTTTTGCGAAGAGGCGGCGGTATTCGTGCCCGTAACGTTCGATTCTTCAATCATGACTTGATTCCCTTCTACCTCATCTGCAAACGCGCCACCGATTCGAAACACCGCCGATCGAGCTGGAACGAGCCTTGCACCAAATACTCCCATCTTCGGTGACATGTATTCCGGTAACTTTTGCCAAACGCTAAATTCGCACGAGAAGATCCACGCATCGCCGAGGCATTCGTTCTTACTGCCTCTCCCACCAACGACAAGCATACCATCGCCGTCGGGAAGCGCGCAGACGGCGTGCAACATTCTCGGTGGAATCATTTCGTGTGCCTCTTTCTCCGCAAGAATTTCTTTCCATGGCTCGTTTTTGTTCTTAAAGTCAAACTTCCAGACGTCGTTGAAGCACCTGCCGGCAGCATCTACGCCGCCAAAGAGAAACGCAACGTCATCCGTAACAGAGATTAAACTCGCAAACGCTCGAGCTGGAGGACATTTCCTTACTGGCACCCTCACGTGATTCCAAGTGTTGGATTTGAAATCGAAAATGTACGTCTCATTCGTATACGCGGCGTTCTGTTTCTTCATCGCAGCTTCATGTTCCGTAGGGAGATCGCTCTCCTTAATGAGGTGCGGGCCACATATGCGCTTGGGTTTCAAAGGCGGAATGCGTTTCTTCACTCCTCCAAACTGCACCACCTTCTGATCGCTAATGAAGGTCGACGACGCGCCAAACCTTTCGTCAGGTACCGCGTTGATCTTCCTATCTGCCGCTGGCTCCAAAATGGTCCATTTTTTCAACGCGGAGTCGTACGTTCGCGCGACGGTTTTACTACCACTCGTCGACGGATGATGGTCGTCACCGGCACCGCCGTTCTCCCCTTCTTCCGCACCGCCGGACAAAAACGTCAAGACCTCGTCTTCTTCCTCTTTTTCATTCTTCTTCTTCGTCGTCGTCTTCTTGCGGCTGCTCGTCTTCAATTCTCTCGCGCAAAACGACGGAAACGCGTCCGGGTTCGGGCTGTTTTCCACGTGAAACGTCCAATGCGCGAATTCGCCGCCTGTAGTTGGAAGCGCAATAATAAAGAGAAAGATATAAAAAACGTGAGCAATCAGTACAAACGCGCAAAAGCAGGAAAAGCGAAAGAAACGCACGCACCGACCAAGTCCAAAACCTTCATCTCCTCCCTCGAGGCTTCCTCGCCTTCGCCGCTCTGTCCTCCCCAGGAGTAAATGCACCCATCTTTTTCCGAGTACCACGAACACGGTGACACGGTACCAACGAGCTGAGGAATCAACGGCACGTCTTGCCAACGGCACGCGTTCGTGTTGTTTTCATCGTTAGGAGGAGTCTCTTCTTCGATTTTGTCCTCCTCGTCTAAAGTCATCGCCATTATCTCTTTAACACTTTCGCGCAAACAAAGATTTCTCTCTCTGACGAAGATCTCTCTTTCTCTCTTTGTCTCTAACAGGTTGTTGTTGTTGTTGTTTCAAAACCTCTTCTTCAACAACAAACCTCGCGCTCTACTGCGCTTAAAAATACTTTACGAAGAGATCTGCGCTTCTCTTACTCTCTCTTCTTCTCTGATTGTTTTTAATGCGCGCGCGCGAAAGCGTGTTCTCTTCTGTCGTTGTTCTTCTGTTTTTAAATGTATTCAAAATCAAGCTTAGGGTTTCAAACCCTAATCGTTTCGTAAGAGAGAAAAAGACAGTTAGGGGTGTGCGAGCGCTTCAAACCACCCAACAGGATGATGATGATGATACGACGACGACGTAAACGACGCGAAAGAATACGACGACACCATATCTGAAATCAACGATGAGGATGATGATGGCACTCTCGTCTTCTCTTTCTCATTACCAGTATCATCATCATTGCCGCAAGAAGGATGATGATGCTGGTTTTGGCTTCAGTCAGCGGAAGATGAAATCCATCAGGGGTGGTGCGTGTGCATCGTCGGGCTTTGAGAAGCAGCGCGAGCAGCAGCAGCAGAAAAAGAAGAAGAAGACCGTAACGCTGAACAGAAAAGAAAAACAAGCTCTGTTACCGGATAACGTGTTGATTGATTACGTGTCAGAGCTGGACGTGAAGTTTTTATTCGATGAGATATCGACGGATGATTTGTATCTGATTCAAGGTGCAGAACAACCCCTAACGGGAGGAGAAGAAGCTGTTACGGTGATTGTCGACGTGGGCGCAAACATCGGATTGTTCGCGTTGGAAGCGCTGAAAAAAAAGTCACAAAATAACAGAAAGTGCATATTATACGCGTTCGAACCGTCACCGGAAACGTACAAAGCGTTGAAGCGCAACTTGGAGAGGAAGTTTAAGGACGATCCGAACGTATCGTTGCGTTTGGCGAACGAAGCCGTCGGCGACGGGGAAGAAGATTCAATCTCGTTTACGTCGTTTCCAAACGCTGCAGGGTGGTCGACGGCGATTGAAGACGAGAAAGAGACGCTCGCAAATGTCGTCGAATACGCCGTGGCGTTGATTATAAAACACGCGCCGACGTTTCTGATGTTGAAAACATTCGCGAGGTTCGTCTTGGAGAAGAATCTGTTTTTCGTCAAGTCTGCGTTTATTAAATCCATCTGTTTCTTCGTCGTGAAGTGGTTATCGCGAGGGAAAAGAATTGAAACCGTTCCGTGCGTGACTTTATCCAACGCCATCTTCAAAGACGAAACGAACGAGAACAACAACGACAAGAAGAAGAAAAAAATCAACCTCTTAAAAATCGACGTGGAGAGATACGAGCTCTCCGTCCTTCGCGGCATACTCGAGGAAGATTTTGCACACATCGAAACGATCGTCGTAGAAGTCCACGATAAGGAGGATAAAACCGGAGTTCAAGACGTCGTCGCTTTGTTAAAATCGAGAGGAAAGTTTCCGCGGGTAATTGTCGAGCAACCGGAGCATTTGAAAGGGTCCATGTTGTTCAACGTCTTCGCTTTCAGATGAGAAATTTTTGTAGAGTTTTTCTTTTGTCGAGTCATATGCTTCAAAAAAAACGCACACAACACTTACAACACACACGTAAACATCAATCACATCATGCCACCATCAACGGCGCGACGCCGACGCAAATTAGAAGAAGAGGAGAGCACGCCACCTTCGACGCCACCGCGACGAGGTCCTCGCTCTTCAACAGCAAAAGAAGAACGAGGAAAAGGAGGAGGAAACACAAAATTGGGGAAAATTGGACCCCCGAAATCCCCCATCAAACGCGCCATCAAACTCGTCCGGACGCAACTCTACCGACCGAAAATTCCAATATTCTCCTCCGCGTTCGTGTTGGCGATCATATTTATCATCGCGCCGTACGTGGATAAGACGTATCATAAGATTTCAGAGGAAGGGAGGGTGGCTTCGGATTTGGGGGATGTGAGGTTTGATGTTGGGAAATTTACCGTCCAGGTGAGAGAGTTTTCGGATTAAAAATTTCTTCTTCTTCTTCTTTGCGCGCACACATTCATCATCACATATTCAGCGTTTACTGACCCGACGATATCGTTCGCACGACTCTTCTTCTATCTTCTTTACGACGCAGTGGCAAAACACGGAGCAAACGCTGAAAATCACGCACAAGAGAGCCAAGTTTTGTTTCCGGCAGCGCTTGTGTCCAATCACGGAAACGTGGTCGTCCATCTCCAAGAGACCGTTTTTAACGCTCGCGAGCGGGCCGATTAAAGTGCACCAGTTGATCCACGGGCATTTTAGGATACAGGTTTTAGATAAGTTGAGAACGACGGTACAGACGATCGATAGTATGGAAAGGAAGACGTGCGAGGTGCATTACGACGGGAGGGTGGAGAGGAAGACGAGGACGACGGATGTTGAGGAGGAGGACAAAGACGACGGCGGCGGAGGCGTCGCGTTGATTGAAGTCGATAGTAGCGGTAGTAGTAGTAGTAGTAGTAGTAGTGGTAGTGGTAATAATGGGAATAGTCAGAATAGCAATAGTAACGTAGAATTAGTGGAGTGCATAGTCATCAAAGGGACGGTGGTGAAAGAGGACGCCTGGATTGACCACTTCGTGAACACATTTTACGAACGACGAAGTAAAATGTACCACGCGCTCTTCTCGGACGACCAAGAATCGGAAATTGAGTTAGCGAAGCAGAAAGCAAACGCGAAATTGAGAGCGTCATATTCCGTCGCGCTTGCATCCAGAAGCGATGATAGAATTGGATTCACGATTATTTGGGACGAAATCGTTCCGGGCGTGCAAAGATCCCCGAGGAGGAATCGGAGGATGGTGAACTTGAACCATTTGATTTTGACGCACGCGGTGGAGAAGCGCGAGCGAGTGTATGGATTAGGTGAACAATACACATCGATCGAACACACAGGTAGGAGAGTGCCAATCATAACTGGCGAACAAGGCGTAGGGAGAGGGAAGCAACCGATTTCTGCGACCGCGGAGCTCCTATTTAAAGGTTCCAGCGGCGATTGGTGGACAACCTACTCGGCGATTCCACATTACGTCACCTCGAAGGCGCGATCGTTTTTTCTCACCAATTACACGTATTCTGAGTTTGATTTTACGGAGGAAAACGCAATCAGCGTGCACGTGGTTGCGCCTACCGGCATAGTTTGCGGTCAAATCATCGCAGCGATAGATATTCCGGGCGTATTACAAGCGTACACGGAATATTCTGGACGCATTAAACCGTTACCGGAATGGGCGATGCGAGGCGTCATCGTCGGTATGACTGGCGGTCCAAGTAAAGTCAGACGCATCGAAAAACAGCTAACCGATGGCGGGGTGAAAATAGCCGGGTTTTGGTTACAAGATTGGTCGGGATTTCGAAACACGAGCATCGGCATCGAACGCGTCTGGTGGAACTGGAAACTCGATGAAGATTTATACACGGATTGGCACGCGTTGCGCGAGGAGTTTGAAAAGAAAGGCACACACTTGGCAACGTACGTGAATCCGTTTTTGATGGACTCGAAAGACCATCACGGAGATTTATACCGTTTTGCTTTAGAGAATGGGTACTTCATCAAGAACAAGAAAGGCGAAGGGTACGGTTTCGTGAGTGAACCAGGGGTTACGTTTTCCTTGTTGGATTTAACCAACCCGGAGTGCGTGCGTTGGATCGAAAATGTCATCGTCGATATGCTCGTCGCGACAAAAGCGAAAGCGTTCATGGCAGATTTTGGAGAATATTTACCGTTCGATGCAACTCTGAAATCTGGAGAGTTACCAATTTTAACGCACAACCGGTACCCGGAAGATTGGGCGAGGATTCAAAAACGCGCTCTGCGACGCGCCGGCTTGGAGAAAACGGGATTTTTCTGGACGAGATCGGCGAGTTTATTGACGCCGTCATTTACGAGCGTTCAGTGGGTTGGCGACCAACTCGTGAGTTGGGATAATCGAGACGGCATTAAATCCGCGCTGAATGGCATATTAACCGGCGGTTTAAGCGGTTTGACTTTGAGTCATTCGGATATCGGCGGGTACACGGCGACGCCGGGGCGACACCGATCGAAAGAATTGCTGATGCGATGGATGGAATTGAATGCGTTTTCAGACGCTGTGTATCGTTCACACCAAGGAAACAGACCACACCACAACGCGCAAGTATGGGACGACGAGGAGATTATTGCGCATTTAGCGTGGTGCACGTCCATGCACATTGCGTTGCTCGAATACAAACGCGAAGCTATGCGCGAGGCGGAAAACGTCGGTTTACCTATGACGCGAATGATGTTCATTCACTACACCTACGACGAAGTAGCGAGTGATTTGACCTCGCAGTTTTTACTCGGACGGGACTTGTTGATCGCGCCGGTTTTGGATCGTAAAACGTCGAGAGTGCATTGTTATTTACCTCGCGAAGACGTGTGGATGGACGCGTGGACAACCATTTTAGCGCCGATATCGACGTCGGCGGTAAGAAAGAAAAAAAGTGGCGACGACGAGGAAAGTAGTGGGAGCGGGACATGGGTGACCGCGGATGCCCCGATGGGTTGGCCCGCGGTGTTTATCCGCTCAGGGGCAAGTAAGACGGCCAAAGCTGCGGCTGCGGCATTACGCGAGTTGGCGGTTGAGAAAGGCGGCGTGCCATCCAAAAGGCGCGTTAAGATCATGGATCCAGTTGAAAAACTGATTCTAGGATTAGTTTAGTAATATTAATTAACACAGAAAATCTACGGTGCTTAGGTAGTCGCCTCCGGTTCATACTTTATTATTCGAAATCTTCGCCGAGCTTTGCTTCACACCTTTCGACGCCGGCAGTGGCGGCGCCGCTTTCTTCACCGAGGCGTTCGCTCTCACCGTACGCTCCGCTCGCCGCCGTCCAAAGTTCGCGTTCTTTACCGCTTCCGAGTGCGAACTCGCACTCTGCGGCAGACTCTAGGGCTTCGCCCCAGCGACAGTAGGCTTCGATGCGTCTGGATTGGATGAGCGTTTTGGCGGCGCTGGTTTTCTTAGCGTCTCCTTGTTCTTCTTCAGCCGAGGCACATTTTTCGATAGCCGCTCGGTGCTTTTCCGCCGCGGCGAGGAACAACTTCGAGGCGTCCGCCAAGTTACTCGTAATGACAGATTCGTCTTCCTCCTCCTCGGAATCGTATAAATTGAAAACTTCGGCGTCATCGCGGACGAGCGCACCGCGTTGCGATAACGCTCGTCCCCAGGCGATGAGCGCTACGATTACGGCAACCGACGACGATGAAGAAGTAGAGGCTTGTTGCTCCTTTTCATCCGCAGCCGCCGCTGCTGTGCGGTCTTCGACGGCGACGGCTCGAAAGTATTTGCCGGCATCCACGAGCGCGTCCTCGGCGGTTTCGCCGTAGAAGCGCACGTCTTCTTCACTTAAACCGCCAAATGCACCTTTTTTCGACGAAGAACCAAACACGCGTTCGGCGGTGGCATCTCGTAAAGCTCGCAACGCGACGCCTCGAGCGAGAAGCGCGTTGCCCAGATTCCCTTTCGCTGAAACTGCGCTCGGTTCTACTTCTACGGCGACGACAAAGTCATTGGCGGCGTTCGCAAAACACTCTTCCGCGGACATGAGGTTTTCCAAAGATACCGCAGGTTTCGCCGATTCGTCTTCAGCCGCTCGCGCGAGCTTGCGGCCTTGGCGTAAGCTTTCTAAACCCGAAGCGATTTTCTCGTCGAACGACGACGACGACGACGACGATGCCAACGCGATCGGTTCTTGGGCTTTCTGATCTACTTGCTTCTTGGCATCTGCTATGTCGGTGACTATTTCGCTAATCGCACTCGCGGTGACTTCTGAAGACTCTTCCGACGCGGACGCCGCTATTCCGGCGAACGGGTCGAAGATATCTTCCTCTACTTCTTCCGTTCTGAGCATCGCTTGCATGTTTTCGAACGCGCTTTCTTTCGTTACGCCAGGCTGGGCGTTTATCGGAGCATCGCTAGTGACGCTGCTGCTAAATGATTCTTTGCTGTTGTTGTTGCTATTACTATTTGTTTCCGATGTGGACGTCGTCGGTTGTTGCATCGCCATCCTCGTCTGCATGGACGCCGATGGCTCTTGCCTTCGCCTGCTATCTTCATCACTACTGGCTTTCACAGTTTCTGCAACCATTTCAACGCTTCCCGTTCGTCGCAACGCGCGCTCAAATCCGGTTTTCGATTCGTTCATATCGTCCACGCTATCATCGTCCAGATCTAACGAATAATACGACTCTTCCTTCTCCTTGGCGGCGATGATTTTGTTCGCGCCCATTTTCATCGCATTGATCATCGCAGCGTTCGCATCACCGCTATCATCATCGCTCAAAAACACTCCTCTCTTTTTTTCGATCGATTCACTGATTTCCGAAACCACTCGCTCGGCGGTCGTTTCTGCCATTTCCGAGAGCGCGTCAAATCGCAAACCGAGCGCTTGCCACTGACTCTCGTCCATCTTTGAAATCAGCTCGTTCCCGAGCTCAGCCTCGTTTCTGGCGTCGATGGCTTCTTTCACGCGTTGCACCGCGTCTGCGAGCTTTGCAATCTCATCCACTCTGTTTTGCAACTCCTCGGAAAACGCGAATTCAGCAATCGCTTTGTTCTCAAACGGATTCTTCTTCTCCGTTTCTTCTTCCTCTTCTTCTCTCAACCTTTTCTGTTCCGCCGCTCTTGCCTCTAAAATCATCGTCAACCGCTCTCCAACGCCGTCGCTGACCCCGGAAATCTCCCTCTCCACGTTTTCCACCAGCTCCCACAACGTTTCCAACTCTTTCTGGACCTGTTGCCTCGTTCGTTCGTTTTCCGTCATCGATAACTTGGTCGCCTCTTCCAACTCGCGGTACATTTTTTTAAAATTCTCTCTCTGGTCAATCCTAGCATCCGCGACGTCCCTGGCTAACATCCCAGCCACGGCACCGGAATCTCGTTGACTCGCCGCTTGCTTCTCCGCGGCTCTTTGCATCGCCCTTTCCAGCGCGTCTAATCGAGCGTCAATTTTCTTGCTGAACTCCGCGCCATCTTCTTTCAAAGCTCTTTGAATGGCAAACTCGAGCGCGACCATGTTCTTCTTTTGCAACTGCGAGGATAAGTTCATCACGGTCGCATTGGTCGTCTTATTCCTCGTCACCACCATCAACTCTTCTTTCAACTGCATCAATCGCATCCGCGTCTTCTCTCTCACTTTCGTCTCCCTCTTTTTCTTCAACGAAAACGCCAGTATCGGTAACACGATGACGAGCGAACACAAGTACACTTCGCCGAGCGCGACGGCGGCGATGCCGCCGCCGATGGTGCCAAACGTCGCCACTATTTCCATAATTTCCAGCCACATTTCCTCGTGCACACTCTCGTCTTCTCTCGTGAGTTGGTAGATGTCGTCGTCCGCGTCTTCTTCCTCCAAAGAAGAGGAAGGGAGTAAAATGTTCCTCTTTCGCTTCTCGCTCGCATTCAACCAGTCGTCGGGAGCGTTTTTCGTCGTTTTGGTCGTTGCGTAAAAATTTAAACGTTCCCCGTCCAAGTAATCATCCGACGGCGTTATCGACGCCGCTTTCGCCGGGGGGCTCATCAAAACGCTCCTTCTTCTTGAAGAAGGCAGCCTTTTACTCGCAATACTACTCTCGCCAACAGACGAGGACGACGCGCATTCGTCAGTTCTCGCAACAACAAAGCGCCCGCGACTCGAGACGAATGTTGCCGTTACGACCAACGAATTGTTATTCTGTTGTTGTTGTTGCTGTCTCCCACCTCTCTTCCTTCTCCTACTCCTCCTCCGCAAAAAAAATGAAGACGACGACGACAACGAGGGGGTCTGAATCCTCCGAATCGTCGTCGTCGTCGTCATCGCGAGTCTTTCTTCGGGCGTTGTCGTTCCCCGAAAGTAGCGCGTGTCTCGAGCGCGCGCAGGGAGTTGTTTTTTGTCGCTTTTTTCCCTTTTTTTTGAGAGGAGGCAATTTTGAAATTGAAAATTTAGGGTGTTAAAACCTAATTAGGAAGACAAAACTTTAGAAGGAAAAGCGATTGCCACAAAGAAGACAACGCGAAGAAGACAACAAAGAAGAGGCTTCATTAAAGAAGAAGAAGAAGACAACAAATGAGCAGCAAAAACGACGACGATGGTGGTGGTGGTGACGAAAATGAGGATTCGGAGGATGAAGACTTTGAATTCGAGGACATCAAAGCGCACGAGAAGGCGTTAGAGGAAGACGGCAATGATGATGATGATGCAGGGGGAATGTTTGATGAAGGTGTTGTTAATGGAGGAGAGGAGAAAGAAGGAGAGGAGCACGGAGAAGGCGCTTTGGGAGGCGCGGGTGGTCGTGGTCATCCGAACGCGATGGATGACGATGATTTACTGCGACAACAAATGGCCTCCATGCGAGGGATACTGTCCAAATCGAAACGATTGAACGTGCATTCGTTGGGGAATTACACGTTTGGCGTAAAAGTGGTGAAGAAGAAAGAAGGCGGAGAAGGAGGAGAAGAGGAGGAAAAAAGTAACGCGAAAGATGCGAGATTAAGAAGGATTCGAGAGCAGTACGAAAAAAGCGGAGGGATTGCGAGACGGTCCGTGGCTGGCGTGTGCGTGGTGAATCAGCACGGGTGTCCGCACGTCTTGTTGTTGCAAGAATCGACGTTGCCTCCGGGCGCGCAGCAGCGAACGGCGGACGGAAAGCCGGCGTCGCAGTGGGACAGACCTGGGCAGCACTTTTCCGCGAGTACGAGCACGTTTCGGTTACCTGGTGGGAGGTTAAGAGCCGGGGAAGGGACCACGGAAGGGTTGAAGAGGAAGTTAGCGAACAAATTAGCCGCGCCGAACGAATCGAACGAGGCGAATTTGAGAGCCTCGTTTGACATTTTAGATCAGTTGTCCACGTGGTACAGGATAGGATTCGAGCCGCAAATGTACCCGTATTTGCCACCGCACGTTACGAAACCGAAAGAAACGTTGGAGGTGTTTTTAGTGGAGTTGCCGGAGAAGTGTTACTTTGCGGTGCCAAAGACGAGCAAGTTGGTGGCGGTACCGATTTTCGAGTTGTACGACAACGCCGAGAAGTTTGGAGCCGTGGCGAGTAGCATTCCGCATTTACTATCAAGGATTGATATTAACTTAGAGACGACGATTGGTTGAAAATGAATACATGTTATATGAGATCATAGTATCAATTAATATACACTCCTAATTCACACACGCGCACCCACGCGTATGCAAGAAAATTCATCTTCCCATTCAAAAATCACTCCTCTACGATCAGTCTCGCGCACAACCGCCACCTCGAATTCGTCTTGTGAATTGGTCCTATACCTCTCTCAAACACCCAATGATCTACAACCTTCAAATTTGCCCCAACCTCCTCGGAATCCCCGGCGACTAACCGGTCGTTGTCGTCGTACGCGCCAAACTCTTGCCTGCTCTCGAACCTCACCGTAAACTGCGCGAACGCGTTGGTCAAGTCCTGACTGGTCGCCATCATCCGTCCTTGCACCACGGAAACGTTCTCCACCCCTTTTTCGCTCAAATTCCACCGAATCCTCGACCACCCGTTCTTCGTCCTTCTTTTCTGCTCTTGCTTCAACTCTTGCATCACTTTATCGCTCACGTCTCGGCGACAACTGGACAAATTGTTATTCGCAATCGCTCTCGATATCTCCTCGTACAATATCGACGCATCTCTCTTAAACATGTTTAAATCGAACCCTTTAATTGCCGATGTCACTTTCGACGTGCAATATATGTCCTTCGCTTTGTTCAAGCCGATATCGTATAAATATCGAGGTATTTTCGTCATCGAGCTCGGCATTTTCCTCCTCCCTCGATACGGTTCCGCGAGTGCGTTCGAGCTCGATTGAAACGGGTTAAAGTTGATATTATTCGACGTCGCTTTCGCCGCCATCGCGGCCGGTGGAGTAAACCCTTTCGGCGCGGATTGGCCCCGACCTTTCGTCGCGTACGACGCGTTCGTATTATTAGTATTATTATTATTATTATTAGGTGTTTTCCAATCGCCATTTCTCTTCTGAAGAAGAAAAGATATCGCGCGCCTCTCTCCAAAACCAAAACCATTTCTGCCCGAGAAGAAAGCATTAGCGCTTTGACGAGCTACTGCTAAAGTATTATTACTATTATTATTACTACCGCTAATGCTGCTACGACGAGAGGTTTTCTCCAACAACGACAATGCTCTTCTCATCGTTTTATTGTTTGTTTTTTGTGTGGAAAAGAGTGTGGTTTTTACCAAAAAATACGAGTCAAAACACTCTCATAAACGCATGAAATACCAAACGTACTAAAACGCAATTATATACACATCTAACTCGATCAGACGCATCGAGAAGCAATTGTGTTATATATTTCAGGACAGTCGCACGAGCTGCTCGCGAGTTCGTTCGAAGCGCTTCTCAACAACAACACGAGCAGAGAGGAAAGAGGTAAAAATATTTGTGAGTTTTTTTAAAAGCAAAAAATACGAGTAACTCCCACACAACGTGAGGGCGCACGTAAGATGTCCGAGAAAGAAGAAGAAGGCGTAAAGCCGAGAAGAAGAAGACGCGCAACAAGTGACGATAAAGAAGGCGCAGAAGACAAAGAAATAAAGAAGGAGGAAACTTTGCCGTCGTCAGAAGAAGAAGAGGGCCACGAAGAAGACATGAAAGAGGAAACTTTTTTTACCGAAGATATTAAAGAGGAAGAGGAAGAGGAAGAGTCGTCTTGGGACGTGATGGAAAAATCGGAAGCGAGCGGCGAGGACGAGAACGAACGGACGATGCGGGAGGAGAAGAGCGAGAGCGAAGAGGAGACTTTGAGGAGGAAGAAAGGAGGACTACTGTCGCTCTCGCCGCCGGCGTCGCTGGAGATTGGGGGTACCGTTGCGACGAGGACAGTAAAAAACGAAGGAGAAGAAAACGTCGTCTCGGAGAAAACAACGACGACGACGAAAGGAAGGAGAAGAACGGAGGATCAGAGTGGTGGTTCGGAAATAGAAGAGTTTTCGGACTTGGGCGAAGATTCGAAGCATTCTTCTTCTGACGAGAGAGACGAAAGGGAAGAAAAGAAGAAAGAGAGGAAGAAATCATTCCTGGAAGCGTTGAGAACAGAAGTGCGCGCGTTCTTGCGCAACGCACGAAAAGCGGCGGTAGACCTTCGCCGCGCGGCGCCGGCCGCGTGGCGAAGGTTCACGCGAGACGCGAGAAGACGCTTTCGAGACTTATGGAGGAGGGCGAAAGCGTTTAAAAATGGTTTATCCGAGGAAGATAAGAACCTTTTGAAAGCAGCTGGAGTTCTCGTCGGAGCGATTGTTGCCGTGAACGTTACGAACGCCATCGTCGGTGGTCGATCGAGCGCGCCTTTCGCGTGAGAAAGAAATCAAGCGCGCGCGCGCGTCTTGGATGCGCTCGATCACTCGCCCAGGCAAGTAAGTAAAAAGAGCTTACGGACGCACAAAAAACTTCGTTTATATACGCACTGAAGACGAGAGAGAGAGAGAGTGAGAGAGAGAAACATTGAAATATCTAAAAACATCTAACACATAATCCCCTAATACTCTACTCTTTCTTTCTAAATCTATCAACGCGCGTTGCCGTCGTCGTCGTCGTCGCTACTCCTCGTCTCCGCCCGGTTCGTTGTCAACAAAGGCACCGACACCTTCTCCTCCTCTTCTTCCCTTTCCTCTCCCTCTCTTCTCTTCCTCGCAAAATCGTCCGCGTTCCCTAAATGAAACACGTTCGCCAATCGCTCTTTCCTCTCTCGGATGGATTTGGAATCAAAGGCGACGACGTTTCTCCACGTCCCGCTGAAAAGTTCTTGCGATGTTTCAAACGCGAAATCTTCGAGAGTATGCCTCTTATTCTCGCTTTTGTTGGAGAAGAAGACGAGAGAGACGAAGAGGAAAGAGAGGAGGAGGAGGAAGGAGAGAGGAGGACGACGACGAGGCATGCTCTTTTTTTCCCTTTACACTTCAAACTCCAATCTACACATTAATCACCGTAAGTGTTTTCACTCGTGTACAAAGTCGTCCGGATAATTGTGTACTCACGCACACTCAGTTTTCCTATATCCGGTGAAAAGCATTTGTTCGTGGGCTTAACTACTCCTTCGTGGAAGCTCCCCGAGCGCTCAATACTTACTTTCAAGTGTTTTTTGATGTTTTTTTTTGTTTTTTGTACTTTTTCTCTCGTCTGCGAAAAGTCTTCTCACTCTTCATTAAACCTCAGTCTGCGCTCTCTCTCTGCTCTCGTTTTAAAATCGATCGCCCTTTAGTAGGCGATGATGATCAACAAAAATGCAAAATAAGTAAACGTCGAAGTATGACAGAAAACTGCGTGATTATGCAACGTGTTTCTGAGCCTATCTCTCTCTCTCTCTCGAGTCGCGGCAGAAAAGCAGTCGCAACGACTTGTTTTTTTTCCACGTTTCGCGTATTTTGTAGATACAAAATTTTCGTCGGCGTCGTTTTTGCGCGCTCTTCTCTTTCTTTCTTTTCTCTCTCTCTCTCTCTCTCTCTCTCTCTCTCTCGTATGGACGAAGAAGAGACAACGCGCGGCGATGATGACAAAAAAACAGGTCTCTACCCTTATGAAGTACTCGTGGAGTCCTTTGATTACACAATTGTAGCATGTACATTTGAGCCGATGATGAGCGTATACTTTCGTCCAAAACGAGAGAGAGAGAGGAGGGAAGAGAGTTTTTATTTTTGTATCTAACGCCCACTTTTGTGGTGAAAAGTGAAAACAAACAACAACAACACAAGAACACAGAGAGAGAGAGAGAGTGAACACACACAGAGAGAGAGAGCGAGTCACGAATGAGAGTTCTCGTTTCTTCTTGGCGATGATGATGACAAGGTAACTGGTGGATTATATGAATTCATGGCGCGCGGAGTGCGCGCGTGAACTTTTGATTAGCACTACGTTGTTAGGTTTCTGAGCCAAAAAGAAAAAAAACGCTCAGATCTCTCTCTCTCTCTCCTTTGTTTTCTTTTTTCTTCCTTCTCTCGCGAATAATAATACACTTGAAAATATAAATGCTCGTAAAAGCGATCGATTACTTTGAATCGATATTCGTTCCCGCGAGCGATGCGATGGAACGCGACTGTTCGTTAGCGGAAACCGAGGACTGCGCCGAAAAGCGGAGACGTTTGAAGACGCTCGCGTACGCGCCGTTAGTTTCTTCGGCGTATTTTATCGCGGTTATGATTTCGAGACGAAAAGTAGAGTTTATAGGCAACGCGGTTTTATGCGTGTTACACGCGATACTTTTGAGACAAACGGCAAACCAGGTGCGCGAACAGACGGTATCGTCTGTGAATCACGCGGAACAGGTGTGTAATTTGTTTGCTCTTTTGTTTTGGTCGAAAGCGTACGCGAGTTTATATTCCATGGGAGGAGAAGCGTTTCAAAAATCGAGAGTAGAAGCGATCGCGGATAGTTGCATGCTCGTTTTCCAAGCGTACATCCTCTACGTTTCCTCGCTCGCCTTTCGTAGGCTGAGTTTTATATATGCGTTGTATCTCGTTCAAAAAATTGATGGGGAGAACAAGAATATTAGTACGAGCGCGGCGTCGTTTGAAGTCGACAAGCACGGAAACTGGTCGCGATTGGACGCGGTCAACGCCGCGGTCGATATCGTCGAAGAAGTTAAAGAAGAAGAAAGAACGTAACGACACCTTATTATTATTCAAGTTTTACAATGCACACGCCGCTGCCGCAAATAATAATAATGTCAATATTAAAACATCTTAAATTCACTTTCGTGAAAAATACTAACGATCTCTCAATCCTGTTCGTCTTCTTCCTTTGAAGATACGTCGCACATCTCCGGATTGCTTTTCGATTGATCGACGTCAAACAACCCGCCCTCACACACGGCTTTCCTCGAATCGTCCCCTAAACTCCACACCTCGTAATCCGCTTTCAACTGTTTCAAAAATCTCGGAACAACTTGACCAACCACTTGATTCACGACAAACCTCCCGGTCCTCTCCGTGCTCTTCACCGTAAACGGAAACCACCTCGGCACGATCAAATACACGCTCACCGTCGTATCCGATTGAATCGTTTTCTGGTTCGGAAACTCCTCCGTCGCGGAATCAAACCACGACACGTCGTTCACCGAACTCAACTGAAACTGTTCGTTCGCATCTTCCACAATCTTACTCCCCGAAATCGTCGCCTCTTCGACTGAAATCATCGGCCCCGCGCCGTTCGGCCTCACGTCCACCTTCGCCGTGACCGTCGGCGTAATCTTAAACCCAAGAAATGAGAGCGTCCCTAGCGTGCACTCGAACGTGCAGTCGTCTATTCGTTTCACCGTTTCTCCGTCTAAAGTAGAGTACGACGTCGCCGGTAAGCTCATGTATTCTCGTAACCCTCTCGAAGGATCCGACACCTCGAGCACGTGCACCGTGCCGGATTTTTTCGCCGAAAACGAAGCGTGCCTGCCTTGTCTCATCTTGAACGTTTTCACCGCTTTTGTTTCTTCTTCTTCTCTCAAAGTGACGCTCGTTGTCGTCATCGTAAAAGAGGAGGACGTCGACGTCTCGCCGCTGCTTTTCCGCTCCATCGTCGCCACGGCGTCGTCGTCGTCATCTCTTTCGAAAGATGACGAAGACGATACCGTCGAGAAAAATCGAATCGATTTTCTTTTCGTCGAAGTCCTCTTCCGTCGAACGCGGAAAGAACACGACGCGTAGGAAGTGGTGGTGGTGCACGACGTCGTCCTCATTTTATATGCGTGTGTATTCTTCTCTCTCTCTGAGGACAAAACAAACAGAGCCACGAAAAGGAGGCGTTTCTTTTCCCCAAACGAGTAAAGAAAGAACAAACAACTCTCTTCTTTATTGTGGTGTTTGCCTGCTGCTTTCTGCACCAATACCACGCCTTCTCTGACGGAAAGATCTCTCGAAACACATATCCAGTCACGAGACGCATGAAATATCTTCTCGTTTTGAGAGTATTTTTCGTTCTACGGAGAGAGCGTTCGCCTCTTTCGAAAAGTTTTCAGATAAACTCTCCCACCAGAGTCTCCAAGACGAGCCGCACGAACACACACTATAACACACAGATAAAGAACACAACATGCCCGGCGCGCGGTCTGCAATCGCCATGGGCGGCGCGGACGTGATGACGTTCGTGCGAAGTTTACGACCCGGGTTCCCGAAAGGTTTAAAGGTGCGTTTCTTTTTTTTTCTCCGCTTCATCATCGTCTCATCGAGAGAGAGGGGACTGCTCCCCCCGCGTTTAAAAATCAATCTCTGACCATCAAATATATCCGTTCTCTCATCATCAGGTTGTCCTCGTCACGGAAGACGAAACGACGTTTTCGGAGAGTAAAGAAGTGTTAGAATCCTTGTGTTACGAAGGTGAGCGCATCGTCTCGTCGCGTGTGGTCGTTACGCGCGCGTTTACGAAGCGGATTTTTAGATTATAAATTTCGGTTACGCGCGCTCGTGCTTTTTGGATTTTTCCGCTCGTTTCATCATCATCATCATCGCGTCGCTTTCCCGCGATAAAGATGAGCATATTCGCGCTCGAAACGGACAGAAAGGTTCCCCAGAAGCAAGGATGGTCCGTGAACGTTTCCAAGGCGGTGAGAACATCTCACATTCATACGTACGCGCGGGAAGGTGGTCGGAGTTTACCGCAGATCAGATCTGATCATTTCTGGATATGGACGAGAAGATATTCTCAGTGGGTGACGAGGACGATCTCTCCCTGTAACTCTCTCTCTCTTTGCGCGAGCGTATGCGCTATAATAAATTGACACACTTTTTTCTTCTCCTTTTCTATTAAAAACACCTCATTCATTTGCTCGTTAAACGAACAGTCACGCGATCGGAATCGCTGGAAAAGTGCGTGGAAGATGCGTCGAAGGAAACCTTTGACGTGGCTTTACTGGACGGAAGGATGATGCGGCTGGCGCTGAGGGAAGAGACGGATGCGCGGGAGAAAAAGAAGGACGAAAAGAGCTTTGAGGTTTTGAACAACGGTAACGGAGAAGCGAAGAATAGGAATGGCGGCGACGACGACGATTCAGACGACGCGAGTAATAAGAGTCCACCGCGGTCCGATAACAGCGGCGGCGGGAGCACGACGAACATCGAGAAGAAGAAAGCAAAGATTAAGACGACTTTGAGGAAATTGTGCGCGAAAGTTCCAGTGGTGTTGATGCAAAGAGACGAAGACGCAGATAAGGCGGAAAAAGAAGCAAAAGCATTAGTCGCAAAGGCAGAAGGAAACGCCATGGATCGTTTAGAAGCGATTCATTTGACGTCGTCGTCCTCGCCGGTAGCGGATAACAGTAATAAAATCGACGCCGACGTGACTACCGCCACCACCACCACCACCACCACCACCGCCGCCGCCGCCGTCGCCATCACCAACGACGAAAACGAAAATAGTAGCAACAATACTAACAATAGCGATGAGGAAGACGCCGCGACGAAGCAACAGGAAGAGGACGTTGTCATTCGCGCCATCCGAGAGGGCGTGTGCGACGTGATTCGCATTCCTTTAGCTCGACAAAACTCGGCAAATTTATGGCAGCACTGCGTTCGAAACATGTTGAGAGATTCCGGAAACGTGAAAATGGCGGAAGTTTTGAGGCGGTCGGGAGTTATGCCCTGCAATAAGAGGATTTTAGGACCAACGACGATCAGGGCAGAACAGAACAGACACAACGGTTCTGATGACTCGAGCGAAGATACCATGATGCCGCTGAAGGCGTCGGGGAGCGAAGAGGCTATCAATAAGACCGATGGTAGCGGTAACAACGACATTAACAACAACAGCTACGAATTTAGCGGAGCAGTTGTTAAAGTGCCCTCAAAGACGAAAGGTAAACGATCGCAACGCAAGTTTGGGAACAGAGCATGGAGCGCGGCGGCCTCGAACGCCCAACTTAGCTCGTCTTTCGATCAACTCCATCGACTTGATCAGTTAGTTCCTTTGCACCCGCAACAGCAACAATCGATGCATCAGCAGCATCAGCAACATCACCAGCAACAACATTCGATGCAACAACAGTACCAGCAGCAGCCGCAGCAACATGTTCAGTACCAACAGTCACAGTTCCAGCCACAGCAGCCGCAGCAGCAGCACGTTCAGTATCAGCAGCCGCAACAACAGCCGCTGCAACCGCAAGAACAGCCGCAACAGCAGCCGCAGCAACCGCACAATCCAATGGCTCGCATGCCTTCGTTACAACAACACGTGGGTATCTTGCCGAAAGCGCAACGCGCAAAAATATCGAAGTCAAAAGTGCAGCAGCGACGTCTGGCGATCAAACCGGCGCACATCCTCCCCGCACCGGGCCCGGGTGACCACCATTATCATCATCAACAACAGTATTATTATCATCATCATCAACAACATCAACAACAACCACAGCACGGATCCTATATTGATCAAACCGGACGCGTCGTATATTACCAACATCCGCCTCAGCAACAGCAACATCACGTTCAGTATCAGCAGCAACAGCAATACCACCACGTGCCTCCTCACATGCAACAGTATCAGCAGTATCCTCAACATAATCAGCAGCAAGGTCATCTCCATCGCGTTGAGTCGATGCCGCAGTTTCCGACGACGACTGGATTGAACGGGTCTCCGGTGCACAGGGCGCATCCGTATCATCCACATCATCAACAGCATCATCACGGTTCGCATTTGCACTATCAAAATCCCAACGGAAGTGGCAGCTCGCCCGCGTTGTACCAACAAGGTGGACAACAAAACTTTGCCGCCGGAGGCGGCCCGGCGCCACAGTTGCCGCTCGGTTTGAAACTCACGAAATCAAATTCGCTCAAGGATTTACTCCGCGCTCACGAGGTTGAGAAGATAAACAGAGCAATCGCGGCTGATTCGGCGAATGCGAACGGTGGATCCAGTAACGGCTCTCCGACGACGGTTGCAAACGAACATCCTCTCTTCAATGCGAACGCTTTCGGCGACGACGACGAGGAAATTTTGTCTCTCACCAATATGCCGGAAAACGTGGATTTGAATGATTTGAGCGTCGAGCTCGATGACTCCTATCTCGTATTTTGAGCGAGTAAACTACTACTGCACTAGGACACTAAGATCTATATGTAATGTAAAACATGTATGTAAACTCCATTTATATTTATTAAAACCATGGCAAGAATAAGTTTATTACTTCTTCTCGGCGCCATGCGGCGCCATGCGCTTCGCCTCTTTCGAAGGCGACGACGTCTTCTCCTCCTCCTCGCTCTTGTCCACATAAAACCTCAAACGCGCTTTACGATCTCGACCTGTCTTTTCTGATTCCCAAGTCGCGTACATCACGAGCACGTCGTCATCGTTCGTTAAAGGGATAACGGAGCGATCGCCTTCGGAATACGCCACAGTTTTCACGACGGCGTCTTCGGAGCTCCCAAGCGCTTTCGAGAGCAAACGGCGAAGCTCTTCGAGCGAGTCGGCTTTATCCAAGCGCGCGAGCGTTTCCTTATTTTCTTCCATAACAATCGTTGAGTTTATCTTACCGTCAATATTCAACGCGTGCGCGAGAGTTCGAAACATTGTTTGCCCAGCGATGAACGTCGCAAAGAAGAGACCGATGCCTTTATCGAATTGAAGGGAACCGTCGAATAAGGCGGCGGAAAAATTGACGTACATGGGACCAGGGCACAACGCGGCGAGACCCCATCCCAACCCAAAGATCGAGGCACCGACTAAAATTCTCCACTCGAAAGGTTCGTTTGGTTTATCAGGCTGCGCGAGCTCGTCTCCAAAGAACGAGCGCTTCATTCGCAAGCCTTCGTCTTGGTACTTTTCCTCTAACACATTCCAGGCTTTCCAACCTTTTATGTATGCAAAAATCGGTATCGCGAAAGCCAACGCGACGAAAAGAAAGACGAGTAAACTCGGATCGAACGTCTTTTTGTTCACGGAGAGAAAGGCGGATACTTTCGCCGGATCGGTCATCCCGCCGACACAAAGCGCCAGTCCAAACAAAGATCCCGAAACCGCTTTCGCGAGGGATTTCGTACACGCGCGAAGGCGTTTATTTTTTCCATACACACCAACAAGCGTAACGATGGCATAAAACGCTAAACTAGAAAGCCAAATCAAGAGTAGTTTAGACGTGTGAAAAGCACTCTCGGCTTCTGCGGCTGCGATGGCAAAAAATCCACACGCGAGGGCGCACAAAATGAAAGCTCCCCGCGATATGATATCACGTACGGGAGGTGGCCTTTCTTCTTCGTTCTTAACGTGAAACGTTTCGTCCAAAAGGCGTTGTTTTTTCTCTTCTGGCGTTTCTGTCTCTCTTATCGTCCGCAAACGTTCAAAATTTTCTTCCCATGGATCATTACCATTGATATACTGGTAGTACGCGTACAAACCGGCGACGATCGATCCGACTGGAAGCGCGATCAACACGAAAGTCAACGCAGTTTTCGCCTTGACGAATACCGCGTAGCACACTGTCGCAACCCACGGCTCGATTATATCCGCGTTGTAAAACATCTTCTCGAAAAAAAGTTCCAAGTCCCACGTCCTTTTTCCAGGAATCATCAACATCACATCCATCGCACCCGCGGTATCGAAAACGCTCGCGGTGATCATGCCAACAATCACAAATATGCTCGCGGCCACTAAACTTCTCTTCGAGAGTCTCGCGACGCCGCTCAACGCGTGCCCAGAAGTGCATCCGCCGGCGCACGCCGATCCGACGCCAACGCACAGACCGGCAAAACCTAACCGCGCTGCGTTTTGTACCGACTGAAAGCCGCCGTCGGGAAGTAAATAACTCACGTCCAACGCGTAATTCAAGAGCACGTGCGTCCCTACCAACAACCCCAGCAAAAACGCCGGTTTTCGAAGATGTCGGTGCAAACCAGACACTCCAATCGCCTCGCCCGTTGTCAAATACTTCGTCACCAAACTCGTGGCCAAGAACACCCCTCCAACGACACTCATCCCGGGCGTGTACTCGGACGAATAATGCATGGGGGGAGGAAAATGTCGTCGCATCGTCGTCGATGCGCCAACGACTTTGCCGCCGCTTCTTCCATCGCTCGTCGTTGATGATCTGAGTTTCTCGATGCCTATGCCCGTGGCCACGTCGAGCTCGGCTGTTTTCTTCAAGCAAAAAAATTTAACAGACGACGATTTTCTCCTCGATGCTCCTCTTCTTTTCGTCGTCACCTTCTTCTGCGCCGTTCCCGTCCTCCTCCTCAAAGTCGTCCTCGCGCATAACGTCGTCGTCGTTGTCCCCGTCCACGTCGTAAACATCATCGCGTACTGTTTTTGTTTTGTTAAACAGAGATAGATATGTTTTTTTTTTCTGGCGCTTCCCAGTCGTATTTTTTACTCTTTTCAAAAATCCTCACAAACACGAGTTTTTAGATACAAAAAAAAAGAGTATAGCATCCATGATTATCCTCCTTTTCCTCGCGCTTCTCGGCATCTTCTCCTCGTGCGAAGCGAAACTGTACGGCTCGTACTCAAAAACAGGCGCGCGGAGACCTTCTGGTGTACGTTTTTCCTCGAGGTTGGCGTATAACGCGTACGGGAGAAAACTTCTCCAAGACGGAGAGAGAGATATCCGAGAGACGCAGAACTTGGTCGAACAAACGGATGCTCCCTCTTGTCCGGAGAACAACACCATGTACGAAATCCTCGCTCAGACGCCAGAGTTATCGAGGTTTTTTAACGTCAGTTTGCGGTATCCGAAAGTGACGGACGCGTTGAAATCGTATTCAAGATCGGACACGTTATTCGCGCCGTCCGATGAGGCTATTCAAGATCTCGTGGACTGGTCCGGGTACGATCGGTTCGAAGAGTTCGTCTCGGAGCTTTGGGGCGAAGACGAGTACGAGGCGCGATTGATCGCGCACCACGCGGTTCCTGAGTCGAACTTGACGGAAGCAGAGTTGCGAGCGTTGGAAGGTCCGTATCGATATTTGAGAGACGCTCTCGGTGAAGTCATGCCGTTGAAGATTGAGGCGAACCCGGAAAACATCACCGTCCGAGCGCTTGGTTCGGAAGGTACCATCATCAAACCGGACTTGATTGCCTGTAACGGCATAATTCACGTTATCGACACGGTACTCTTACCCTTCGACGGCGACGGCGTCTTAGACGACGCGCAAAAAGACGCGTTACGAGACGCGATCAGAGCGTTGTTCGAGTTAAACGGACCGGGAACGATCGCCGACGACGTCGTCAGAAAAAATCTCGCATCAATTCTCTTGGGATACGACCCAATTGAGAATTTGGACGTTGCCTTGGGCCTCGCGCCGGCGCCTTCGCCGTCCACTGATGCAGACGAAAAAGAAGAGGGAGAAGAAGAACAAACTTTGAACAGAAAGTAAACGCGTCGACGATAACAACAACAACAGCTCGTACGCGCCGGGCAGAGAAAGAGGGTTCGGCGATGATGTAACAAAACAGAAGCTTGAAGATGAAGATTCGGTGATTACAAAAGAAAACCTGAGCCGAATTCTCCTCTCTCTCGCGCGTTTACTACTCGTTGTAGTGATAACGGCACACACACACATAATCAGAAGTAAAAATTTCTTTCACCACACGCATTCAAATCAAAAATTAAAAAACCTCAATCGAGGGTTATTTCACACATTCTCCATCCTCCATTCACCACCACCACGGCAAAAGTATTTATTCACACACGCACTTTATCTAAATTTGCATGACGCTACTGAACGCTACGGTGGTCACTCTCATCAACAGAGCGGAAGGTTCCATCGCTTCGTCGTCTTCGTCTTCGTCATCGTCTGCTTCTTGTTATCGTTCGAGTCGGAAGGCGACGATGTTGCGTACTAAGCGCGCGCAGGTTTTGCGGCGAATCAATGTGACGGCGACGAAAAGCGCAAAAACTCCCCCCTATCGACAGGTTGCTCCTGCGGCGGCGATGATGATGAAAGCGACCGTGCGAACGCGAGGCATCGTCATCGCCTCGACGCGCAATTATCGAAGGGTGGGGTTGACTACCGTCGCCGCCGCTGCTGCTGGGGTGTCGCCGGGGAAAAAACACGGCGATTTGCCTAAAAATTTCGAGCACACGGACGTGGAGGAACCTTTATATAAAAGATGGGAACAATCCGGCGCGTTTAAACCGAAACCGAACGACGAGAAGGAACCGTTTACGATTCCGATGCCACCACCGAACGTGACTGGAGCGTTACACATGGGTCACGCGATGTTTGTGACGATTCAAGACGTGATGAGTCGATCGATGCGGATGCGAGGACATCCGACGTTGTGGTTGCCGGGGACGGATCACGCTGGGATCGCGACGCAGCTTGTCGTGGAGAGGCAACTGGAAAGCGAAGGTCTGTCGAGGATTGGTGTTGGGAGAGAGGAGTTCGAGAAGAGAACGTGGAAGTGGAAGAAAGAGTACGGGGATAGGATTCAAAATCAGATTAAACGTTTAGGCGCGAGTTGCGACTGGAGTCGCGAGCGATTCACCTTGGACGATAACTTAAGCGAAGGCGTTTTGGAAGCGTTCAGTCGATTACACGAACAAAAATTGATTTACAGAGGGTCGTACATGGTGAACTGGGCGCCAAAATTACAAACAGCGGTGTCGGATTTAGAGGTGGAGTATAGCGATGAACCCGGATTTTTGTTTCACTTCAAGTACCCGTTGGAAGGATACGAGGAGGATAACACGAAGTTTTTACCGGTTGCCACGACGAGACCGGAAACGATCGTCGGGGATACCGCCGTGGCCGTGCACCCAGAAGATCCGAGATATAAGGATTTCGTCGGCAAATTCTGCGTCGTTCCTGGAACGAACGGGAGGAAAATTCCAGTCATCGCTGACGACTACGTCGACATGGAATTCGGTACGGGCGCGTTGAAAATTACGCCGGCGCACGACCCGAACGATTACGACATGGGTAAAAAACGCGATTTGGAATTTATCAACATCATGAACAAAGACGGGACGATGAGTGCGAACGCGCAAGCGTACGCTGGTTTAGATCGCGCCGAGTGCCGCGTGAAAATATGGGAAGATTTGGAAAAAGATGGCTTGGCGATTAAGAAGGAAGATTACGAAACGAGAGTGCCGCGATCGCAAAGAGGCGGCGAGGTCATCGAACCCATGGTGTCCGAGCAGTGGTTTTGCAAGATGGAAACTATGTCCACGCCAGCGCTGAACGCCTTGAAAACAGGCGAGTTGACGATTGTCCCTAAACGTTTCGAGAAAGTTTACGAGACCTGGCTGAGCGATTGCAAGGATTGGTGCATCTCCAGACAATTGTGGTGGGGTCATCGCATCCCGGTGTGGTACGTTCACGATAGCATAGAAGATTTACAGAATGCAAAGAAAGGCGAAGGTAAAGGCGCGTCGAAGAAGTACGTCGTGGCGAAGAACGACAAAGATGCACGAGCCCAAGCCGAGGCGAAATACGGCGAGGAGATTATTTTGTACCGAGACGAAGACGTGTTGGACACGTGGTTTTCGAGCGGTTTGTGGCCGTTTTCAACCATGGGTTGGCCAGATGAAAACGCTCCAGATTTCAGGAAGTATTTTCCAGGGTCTGTGTTGGAAACTGGACACGATATTTTGTTCTTTTGGGTGGCGAGAATGATCATGATGTCCTACGGCATGACGGGTAAGTTGCCGTTTCACACGGTGTATTTACACGGTTTAGTTCGAGACGAACAAGGAAGAAAGATGTCGAAATCGTTAGGCAACGTCGTCGACCCGTTGGGAGTTATCGGTGACGTCGGATGCGACGCTTTACGATTCACCTTGGCGACTGGTACCAGTCCCGGACAAGACTTGAACTTGAGTTTGGAACGATTGAAGAGCAACAGAAATTTCACGAACAAAGTTTGGAACGCCGGTAAATTCGTCTTGTTCGCCATGGAAGAATTGAGCGACGACGAGCGCATAGAGATTCAAAAAATGTCCGAAACGATTGCATCTTCGGATACTTCGTCCTTATCGCTTTCCGAGCGATGGATCATCTCCAAATTGCACCAAACCGTCGATCAAGTGACGAAATCTTTGGACAAGTACGATTTCGGCATCGCCGGTCGCAACGCCTACGGGTTCTTCTACGATGATTTCGCGGATTGGTTCATCGAGTCTATTAAAACTAAATTCAACAACAAAGACGATCCAGAAGGGAAGAAACGCGCGTTGGCGGTAACTTTATACGCGTGCGATAGCATTTTGAGACTGTTACACCCGTTTGTACCTTACGTCACGGAGGAGATTTGGCAGGCGTTGCCGCATTCGGGCGATTTGTTAATCTCGCAATCGTGGCCGGAAACCGACCAGAAGAAAGATGATGCCGCGGAACAATCGTACGAAACACTGAGAAGTGTCGTCACAAAAATTCGAAACGCGCGAGCAGAATACAACGTCGAACCGGCGAAGAAAATAGAAAATTGCACGATTGTCGTTAAAGATTCCTCGGCGTTGCTTTCCGATTTGCAAAGCGAAGTGGCCGTCTTGTGCTCGTTGGCGAGATTAGACCCGGCGTCGACCACGGTCGCGTCTTCAGCTCCTGCCGATTGCGAGCAAAACCCGTCCGATTACGTCAACGCCATCGTCGCCGATGGCGTGGAAGTATTCTTATCCTTAGCCGGCTTAGCGGATCCAGCGAAAGAGTCTAAACGGTTGAAGAAACAAGCCGAAAAGTTGGAAAAAGATTTGAACGGTTTGAACGGACGATTGAACTCGGAGGCTTTCTTGAGCAAAGCTCGACCGGATGTGGTGGAAAAGGCGCAAGCTGAGGCGAAAGAGTTGAGCGAACAGTTAGCCGCGGTTCAGGCTCGATTAAAAGTTATGACAGATCTATTAGCGACAACCGCATCCAAATAATACTAAAACAATACATCAAATTACACAAGAATACACAAAAGCTAAGTTACGGTACTCCTTCATTCAGCTCCGCTCAAGCGACTATGTCTCGGACTGTTTCCCGCCCGAATCTCTTGCGCCTCCAACAACAGTAAAGACGAGAAACTTCTCGATCGATTTCGTCCTCCCGCCATCCCGACGTTCCCGGCGTCCTCGTCCATCTCTTTCGTGTGCACTACAATAACCGGCGAACTCGGTTGCCCGCCAGCATTTGCCGACGGCGACCCGCACAACCCCATCGGCCCAACTTCTAAATTCTCAAACGACCGCGAAATAGGAATCGCGTTCGACTCCGCGTACATGTGAACTTGCGGTATCGTTCGAGCGCCTACCGAAGTGCTCTCCCCCCCCCCCCCACCCCCACCACCAGCGCTATTCTGTCGTCTTAATAAATAGCTGTTATGATCTCTGTTGTTGCTACTCCCATTCATCATCATTTTACTCGTCGGCGATCCCATCGCTTCGATATCGTTCACGTCCGCGAACTTTTCGATGTAGTTATAACTCCCGTGTTGCCTCCCTATGCTTTTCCCGTGTAATTCCTCGTCGTCGAAATATTCCCGCCCGTGTCTGCCTCGCGAAGAGTCGCCGTAATTGTTCGTTCGCTTGTGAATGGGGATGCCTATTCGCTTTTGCATGTCGTCTGAATCATCAAGAGTAGTCGTAGTGATATCGTTCCCAAACCCACCCGTTGTGGTACAAATCGGGGCCAAAGAGGAAGCATCAGAGTTTATCAAAGACTGGGTGAGCGCGGACGACAGCGCGCCTTTTTTCTTCCCCCCCGTCGTTTGAATCGTCGTCTGTTCTTTCGTTTCTTGCATCGTATCTGCTCGTGTTGTGTCGACGGTTTAAACCGCCGCAAAAAGAATGAAGCGTTTGAATTGGTTTGAAATGTCTTTTTTTTTCCGACGTGTCAAAACGAGAGTGAAGCTTTAAAGTAACATTTTTGCGCTAAAATACAATCCTCTAACTCTATCTATTTCTCTCTCTAATCTAAACTAAACGAATCCAACTCTTTTCTTGCGCTTCGTTTTCAAGCTCAACAAGCAAGACTTTAAGTGTTCCGATTTTCCTCTTTTAGCCAACGAGGCGAGGAGCGCGATCGCGTCCACCCAGACGTCTCGCTCGGATTCGGTTTCGCAGGCGAAGCGGTAGTGACGGACGACCGCATGTGGAGAATCTTTATCATCGTTTTCTTCTTTTTCTGCGTGTTCCAAATCATCTCGGACGGAGAGGAGGAAAGCGAAACAGTTTGGCGGACGCGAGATGTCCGAAATCGGTTCGCACGACTCGACGGAAAGCATGGGGAGATTGACGTTGAAATGAGTATCCGGAGCCGCATCGTCACCCCACGCGTCGTTTCGTGAAGGCACGTAATCTCCGGATTCACTCTTGATGCGAAATGTTTGCGCGGAGTCGACGGTTTTGAAAGCAGATGCGCAGACGGCGAAGCGACGTCGCGCCCAATCGAAATCGGTTATCGTCGTTCGTCTTTTGTTCGCTACTTCTCCGCCTCGCTTTCCTCCTACGCCGCCGGCGAACCAAACGTTTCCAGCGAAGAGAGAATCGTCGCCGCATTGCGTGTCCGGCAACGCGGTTTCGACTAACTGTGCGCTTTGCGAGTAGACTACTTTCGCGTTTTCCGTTTCCGACGAAGACGGCAACGCAGAAGTCACCATCGCCAACGCCGAAAAAACGTACACCGCGGCGCGTTCCATCTGACCTCGAGCGAACTCCACCGTGCCTAAATTATACGCCGCTCGATGGAAATCAGGTGAAATGCGAATTGCCCTTCGAAATTTCAGAATCGCTTCGCTCAAGCATTTCGATTTACTCTCGGTAGACTCCTCTGTCTCCGAATCCGTCATCAACATCGCTCTCTGTCGCAACGCCAACCCGTGGTTATTCAACGCTCGCGATACGCTCATCGAGGTCACCATCTCGCCTCCTTCTCCTTTTCCTCTCAAATACGACCGCTCCATTCCAACTGCCACCGCTTTTTCGTACTTCTCGCACGCCTCTCGCCACAATACCCTCGCTTCCTCCGGTCTTTTCCTTTCCAACACTCGCGCGCGGTCGCCAACCGCTATCGCCCAGTTGTAGTAAATCGTATACCTTTCTTTCCATTTGGACGCGAACTCGTACGCGACGCACGCTTTCGCGTGCAACCCTTCCACCACGTCTCCGTTTTCTTCTTCTTCTTTGAACTGTTCCGCTTGTTCTTGCAACGTCAGCGCGTATTCCGTTAAAAGGTCCACCAGATTCGTTTCCGAGACCGTTTCGTCTTGCAGTCGATGCATCAGCGCATCCAACTTCGTTTGCAACTTTCTCTCTCCGTTGTTTTTCGGTAAAGGCGAGGACGCGTGGACGCGCTGGGAGATGTGCGCGAGCATTTTCTTCCTCTTTTGTTCTTTCGAGAGGTCTTTATCGTGTTCTTCCGGCATCGTGTTTCTAGCGCTTTTTAGTGGAGCAAATTGGAAAAATGTCTTCATTCTTTTAGATACAAATGCACGCGACTGCTCCTCACACACTCTCGCAACAAAGCCGAAATTCGACGCAAAAGAGGAAGTTCGCGCTGCTAATACTGCTCTTGTTTTTGTTGGTGGTTGTTTTCGGTGGGTTCATCGTCTTTACTAGTACTACTACTACGAATACCATCGGCGATAAAAATGGATTATTCGTAACGGAATTGGAACACCAAGAGGACGAGAGAAGGACGACGACTTTGACGATAAAGAAGAAGAGGAAAGCGAAAGAACGACAGTACGACGAAAACGTGGCGAAGGAGCACGTGCCAATATCGAAGAAAGGAGGAGATTTTGATCCGAACGAGTATTTTATTCACTGTAATCGAAGCAAAACGGAGGAGGATGGAGCAGCTTCTTTAGGAGTGGAAAAATCCTCAGGATTTAGTAGTAATAGTAAAGATGCATCGTCTTCTTCGATGTTATATCAATACGACGCGAGGAAAGACGTGAAACACATAGTCAACGCGATCCACGAAGCGACTTTAAACAAAGACCCGTTTAAATCGGCATATTTCTGCGACATTTTACCGGAAGATTTATACGACGATATGAACGCGTATTTCCCTCCGGCGTACGCGTTGATGAAAGACCAGAGAGCGAACGCCGGGCAAGTCGGGAGGAAAGACGCGGATAAGAGGTACAAGTGTTCCGCGTTTGATATTTTGAAACTGAGAGACGAGAAGAAGTGGGGGAAAGTATTGAGAGCGAAGAAAGTCTGGGAGAGAGCGACGAAAGCGTTGTACTCGCCGAGCGTGAAGTTGGCGTTGTTTATGAAGTTTAAGATTAGTAAGAAACCGGCGTCGAGAGATTTTCGCGTACAAAGCGACGCCGGAGGATTTAGCATAGGAACGCATCCGGATAACAGGAAGAAAATTTTAACGTTTCAGTTGTATTTACCGCAAGATGCGAACGAGGAAAGTTCGGTGTATACGTACGGCACGTGTTTGCATACTCCGGAGCAACACAAACTGAGAGACAAAATTGACGGATCGGCGCCGTGCGAAAAGAAGATGGCGTTTGTCGCGAACACAGCGTACGCGTTTCCGGTGACGCGATCGTCGTTTCATTCCGTGGAAAATGTTGTGGGGAAATCGAAAGGTGCCAGAAAAACAATCATGTTGAATTGGTACACGCACGTGATGGACGGCGCGCAGAGTATGGGCGGCGGTCTGCTCTCGTTACTCGCCGGTTGAGAATTTAGAGATAGATGTAATCATTTGGTACCACTTTTTGTATGATATGATGAAGATTAATATAATAAAAAGTATCAGTCGTTCGCTCTCGTCTAAAACCATCCGCCTCCTTTGGGTTTCGGTAACTCGTAAATAACTTCCCCGGCTCCGATTTTAAACAATTGCCTCGGCGTCGGCGGATCGATGCCCATGATATCCATCGTGTGTTTGATCCCGTTGTTGACGATGTACATGCTCGTCGGCGCGATAAATTCCAAGTGTGGGTGCCACACCTTCGATTTCGCGACTCTCGTGGAGTGAATTTGAATGCCAGTAATGACGGCGTAATCCGCTTTCTCCACGTCCACGGTTTTCTCGATTAAATCCGCCATGTCGCTTTGGATAACTCTATTCGCCAACTTTGTGACCTCGACGAGACCCAAACCTTTATCCGGAATATCCTCTTTATCTATAGCTTTCATCATTCTATTGGTTAAAATAGAAAACTCCGGATCTAACGGGTCGTGCCAACACGTCTCCTCGCTCTCTCTGTTCAACGTCCCTTCTTTATATTGCTTAAACATCGGTTGCATTTTGACCAAAGCCCCGCAGGCGCACGACTGCTGCGCCCGACCGCTTCGAATGACCGATCCAATCTTCCCTTCCGCATCGATCGCGATGTGAGGCAACGCAAACAGAACGTACCTCTCTCTCCCAGTGGCAAAATCAATCGGCGCGTGCGAAAAGCCCGCTCCCAACCCGGTCGTCCCGGCGGTAATCACCCCGCCCAAACCGTCCACGTCCAACGAGTACCCGAAAATGTCGTGAATAGCCGTCTTGAGCGGAAACGTGATTTCGTCTCGACACAACGACGTCAACGCGATGCTGTTATCCGCGGTAAACCCAAATCTTCGAAGCATAACTTCCGTGCGAAATAAGAAATCATCCATCCCGATCGCGTTCGGAAAATGTTTCGTGACCACGTCGATGCGTTCGTTTATGTACGCCTTGCGATTGTGTTGCAACTCTGGGTCGATGTCAAACCCGCCGTACTCGTAAAAGCGAGGCCCGTGCGGGGTGATTGGATCTTTAATCGCCGTGGATAACGTGTGCGGGTACGCGCCGTTATCTGAGCGAGGGACGATTGAAATCGACCCTCGTTTCCCCGTAGTACTGTTGTTGTTGTTGTTTCTGTCGTTCTTCGTGTCCGTCGGCGTCCAAGAAGGTTGTTGTTTCCCGTGACGATGGGGAAGCACATTTCGATTTGACGTCGAGCACGGCGTTTTGACAAAGTTCACCGCAAACGTGCGCATGATGATGATGATGATGTGATGATGACGATGCTACTCCTGCTGTTCTTTTAATGTGCGCGTGTCCTCTCGTGATAACGTGCTTCGGGGAAACTCTCAGAGAAGTTATGGGGAAATTCAAAGGAATAACCTCCCTAAAACCTCGATGAGGAGGAAAAGGAGACAAAAAGCGACAAAACTATTCGAAATGGATAAAATGCACCGTCGAAAAACTTCTCCTTTTCCTCCACGTGGTCGAATTTGGTGGTTCCTGTTGGTTTCCAGTCAAACATTTTTTTCACATCACTCGATTTTTCATTTAATATGAGCAGCTTTTTGTTCTATTTACAAGGTTGTTGTTCTATGTATACGTGTGTGTGTATTATTAACGGTAGATGTGGCATCTGCCGGAACTGGTGCACCCGGCGACGATATTTGCGGTCGGGTGCACGGCCACTCGGGAAGGAATAGCCGTCATCAACTCTGGGCTGTGCAGACGCAGGCCGCGTTTTCCCGACTGCGCGTCGAAGATTTCAACTTCTCTCTTCATGCTTCCGACGGCGATGCCGTCGTCGCCGACCCATTTCGCGCGGAACGGGAGCACCCATCGACCGGTTTGCGTGTTGTGTCGAATGGATACTTCCGGTTTCGAGGACGAGACGGACGGGTTCCACACGCGGACGCAGTCGTCGTAGCACGTGGTTAACAGTCGCTTCCCGTCTGGATTCCAATACGCGCTTTGCGTGGATTTTTTGTGCAGTAATTGGTGCACGGGTTTTTGTTGTTTAGTACTGCTCGAAATACCGCACACCTTTCTTAAATCCCAGACGCAGATTTCGCCGCCACCTTTGCGCATGGCCGAAGACGTCGCGATGGAGAATAAATCGTTCGTATTGAACGACACCGTATTGATTCGCTTCTCTCCGAGCGCGAATTGAGCTGCGAGTTTCTTTGTGCTCGCTCGTAAATCGATCAAGTTCAACATGCCGTCGTTATCGCCGCCGTAGATGACGTTGCCATCGACATTGGTTTCCATGGACGCGAATTCAATGTCGTGTTCGGCGCCGGAGAAGAGTTCCAAAAACTCCCCGCGTTCGCTGTCTAACATCCACACGTGTCCGTCGTACGCGCAACTCAACAAGTTGGATCCGATGATGCCGTTCCCGTTTCCAAATTTAACGTGCGAGACGTATTGCGAGTGCGGCTTGAAACAATAGACGCCGTGCGTGTCCTCGTCCTCGTCGTCCACTCTCCACAACGAAACGTTCCCATCTTTATCGCCAGAGGCTAAGATGATTTCCGACGTGGACGGATGAAAATCCGCGTGCGTCACGGCTCTCTCCGTGCACTTGGCGACGTCGTCTTCTTTCAAATCCAAAGTTTTCGCGCTCAAGAGCGATTTTAAACTCGTCGTATTCGTCTTCGTTTTTGTCGTCTTGATTCCTCTCGTCGTTCGATGAAGATACTCGATAAACTTCGCGTCCGATTCGTCGTCTCCTTTCGTGCTCTCGCACTTTGAAATAAACTTCGAACTCAGTTCAACTTTCACCGTTTTCGTCTTTTCGTTCGCAGTCACGGTCAAAGAAAGAATCGCCTCGCCGGCGCCTTTCTTCTTCTCTTCTTCTCTCGTTTCCAAACCGCCGGACCCTTGCGTAATCATCCTCCCGTCCGCCAAAACAATCGACCCGTCTCTCCTCTCCTGATCGATCCCGCCGGCTAACTCAGCCACCCCTCCGGTTCGTCTCCCGCTCCTCCTCAGCACGACTGGCTCTTTCGCCTTCTTCTCTTTCTTCCTCAAGCCTCGCTGCGACGGTCCGGTCGTTCCTCTTTGTTGCCTCTCCGTCGTCGTCATCATCTCCGACGCCAACTGCCGAATGTTCAAAGCTTCCATCCGCGCTCGGTTCTTTTGCAATCTGATTTCTCGTTCTTTCTCGTACGCCGTTAAAAATAACTCTCGTCCACCTTCGTTCTTCTCGTCTGTTATTATCGATCCTTGGTCTTCTTCTTCTTTCTTTTTGTCGCTCGTCGTTTCCTCCTCCTTCGTCTTTCTCGCTTTTTTGTTCGTTTTGGTCTCCTTTTTCGAGTAATCATTCTCGAAATCGTCGTCGTCATCCTTTAAAACGTGCGCGGCGGATAATCGTCTGCCACCACCGGTATTCGTCGTCGTTTCAATCGTCGACGTCGGAGAAGACTTCAACGACGAATCGTTGTCGAGATGATAATTGCGCTTTTTGTTGTTGTTCTTTCGACCACCAGAGGGAATATTCGGCGTTTGGATGGAATCTAACGACGACGTCACTTTTTGTGCCACCGTGGATTTCTTCTTTCCAATCGTCGTCTTTGCTTTTTTTAATACCTTTGTCGACGAAGCCGCTTTTAAAACGGGAGAAGGACGACGACGGGAGGGAACAGCTGCCGCTGATGACGACGCGACGACTCGCGAAGACCTCCTCCTCCCAGAAGAAGCCGTCATTTTCTCTCTCTCTCTTTCAAGATTGTGAGCAACTCTTTCGAGAGCTTTTTTTGTGCTGCTTTTGAAATTTTTGCAAAGAAGCAGTCTTTTTTTGTTTTGTGAGAAACGAGGTATTTTGCTGTACTGGTGTGTGTATGTGTATGTAAACTTGGACTTTAAAAGAGTTAATGTCGAGTACGCACGTGGTACTTTAAACTACTCGCGTGACGATACCTCTTCTCGCACGCGCGGCATTCGTATGGTTATGTATGTGTATGTAAACTTGGACTTTAAAAGAGTTAATGTTGAGTACGCACGTGGTACTTTAAACCACTACCACTACGATACCTCTTCTCGCACACGTGGCATTCAAACGGTTTCTCGTTCGTGTGAATACGCTTGTGGATTTTCAAACTACCAGATTGACGAAAACGCTTCTCGCACACATCACATTCGTACGGTTTCTCGTTCGTGTGAATACGCATGTGCTTTGTCAAACCACTAGAATCACTAAAAGCTTTCTCGCACACATCGCATTCATACGGTTTCTCGTTTGTGTGAATACGCACGTGCCTTTTCAAATGATCAGATGTACGAAAACGTTTCTCGCACACATCACACTCGTACGGTCTCTCGTTCGTGTGAATACGCATGTGTTTTGTCAAACTGGATGGTCTATCAAACATCTTCCCGCAAACATC